>OJNQ01000176.1_pt1 | contig 50121 bp, 46 predicted proteins | sample 1597621 | NCBI WGS metagenome assembly OJNQ01 (sample SAMEA2452137, study PRJEB22498) | human gut metagenome | reverse complement strand
GGACGTTTCGCACAGCAGCTGGACCAGCAACTGGACGGGCTGGAAGACGAAGAAGCCCTGAACGAGATTATCCGGGAGGCCCGGAAGAATGCCCGGATCCGCAAGGACCTGGACGAGTCGGAGCGTTACCGCAAGGAGATGTATAAGCGCATCCTCCAATACGATGAGGACAAGAAAAAGAAGAGCGCCGCGCAACCGTCCAGTCCCTTGTTGGACAGCCTGGAGGAAAGCAAGCCCATCTATGTGGCCGAAAACGGGAAGCGGATGCGGAAGCAGCAGACCGCCTTGCCGGTGAGCAGCAACCTGTTTAAGGCCTGCATTCACGGTGACCAGACGGTGGTGACGGGAAGCACCGTCAGAATGCGTCTGCTGGAGGACGTGACCGTAGCCGGTATGAAGATACCGGCCAACACCCTCTTCTACGGGGTGGCTACCTTGGGAGCCAGCCGGCTGGATGTGGTGGTGAGCAGCCTGAAGGTGGGGGACAACATCAACCCCGTATCGTTCGTCATCTATGACAACGATGCCATGGAAGGGCTGAACCTGCCGAACAACCTGAAGGCCAGTGCCGCCAAGCGGATGGAGCAGGGACTGGTGCAGAACATCGACATGCCGCTGTCATCCATCGGAACCATGGCCAGTGAGGTGACGAGCGTGGTGAGCGCCACCACCCAGATAGCCAAGCAAATCCTGAACATGAGCCTCTCGCAGGTGAAGGTACATCTGAAGGCGAACTATCAGATGTACATCCAGGAAGAGACCAAGGAATCGAAGCTGAAGAGGCAGGCCGTGCAAGCCGAGCTGCAACGGCTGTATGAAGAAATGGCTCAGCAGGAACCAGCCAAGAGCCATCCGTTACAAACCTTAATCGACAAGTTATGATAGACATCCTGAATTACCTGTTGGCGATTTCTGCCGTCTTCATCGGCTACCGCATCTATGCGGCCCGCAAGGACGGGAAAGCCTTTGCGGAGATAAGACCGTTACTCCTCTCTTTTCTCCTTTGTGTGCTCCTCCTGTGGGGCATCACCCTCTATACTGCATTTTTCAGTCACCCTTAAAGCATAAGACCATGAAAAAAGAACTGACCCTCATCCTCCTGCTGCTGTGTTCGCTCCTTGTGTCGGCACAGGAGAAACCGCTCCAGCAGCAGGCCATCCAGCCGAAGGACATCTACGTCTCCTTCGACTGTGTCAAGCATATCGTATTCCCGGTGCAAGTGAATGACATCGAAATCGGCCAGAAGGATCTCGTGATGGCCAGCCGGGTAGAGGAAGCCCCTCATGTCATCCGGCTGTCGGCACAGACCGAAGGTTTTGAAGAAGAGACGAACCTGACGGTGGTCTGCATCGACGGAAGCGTCTATACCTACCACATCCGTTACCTTCCGGCAGGAGAGACGGACGGGCAGCCCAATATCTACGAAGACAGGAACAAATGGGAACATCACGACTACCGGGCGGAGGTGAGCGACCTGCATGTGGCCGAGTTTTTCTTTCCGGCTGACATTGTCTATGGAACGCCGGGCAACGAGGCTTCCTTTACGCTGGGCAGCTACAACAACCAGCTGAAGGTCACGACGGCCCCGGATGCGGTCAGCGCCTCGAACCTGTTTGTCATTGACCGGAAGATGAACACCTACCACATCACCCTCCAGCGGAGCAGTACCTCTGTCTTTACCTACAACTACAATGACCAGCGTGCCTATACCGCCCATGTGGATGTGAACAGCGAGGAGATGGCCCGGCACCTGCAGGAACTCAAGAAGAAGAAGCGGAACATCTACAGCCTGGGTATCATCGAGAACAAGTTTGAGCTGTCGATGGCCAACCTCTATGTGCATGAAGACTACATGTTCTTTGTCTTCGATCTGAAGAACAACTCGTATATCGACTACGACATCGAGTTTGTGAAATGCTTCGAACGGGACCAGAAGAAACGGAAGAATGCCATCCAGCAGGAGACCACCATCGAGCCCATCTATCAGGATGAGTTCCATACGAAGATCAAGGGCAAGGGAAGCAACCGGCTTGTGCTCGGATTCAACAAGTTCACCATTCCGGACGACAAGGTCTTCGAAATCGAACTGTATGAAAAGAACGGGGGCAGGCATATGAAACTTGCCGTACTGAATGAATATATCCTATCTGCAGAACCACTTTATAAGCGCTGAGACTATGACACTGAGAGAAGCTTTTGAGACCTACAACTTTGAGAATGCCGGACAATTCAGCGGCATCGCCCAGTCTTTGGGTTATGAGACCGAATACCGGGACGGCCATTTCCGATTTCGGAAAGGGGACGAAGATCTGGTCATGAGTGTGAGCGAAATCCGGGCAAGGGCCAGTATGATCGACGATGAACCGGGAAGGGAAGCCTCGAAAGAGCGGGTAGCCGCTTTCTTCGACAAGGACCGGGCCAATGATCCGGCCTATCTGAAGGAACTGGAGAAGGAAGGGGTCAGCATCATCCGGTGGGAGAACCTGAAAGGAGAGGAGAGGGACGGCTTCACCATCATCGACCACAAGAACAAGGTGAGCTATACCGGACAGGCCCTTTATGAATATGCCCAACAGCAAGGGAACATCCTCGACGGGAAGGGAACCCGGCTGGAGAAGGGAGTGATGTCAGACCTGATGGACCTCAACGGCAGGCCAGGGAAGCTGCGGTTCAATGCAGACGGTATTTCCGTCTTTTACCGGAAGGAATCGCTGGTCATCCCGGACAAGATTTTGGGGAAGAAGCTCAGCAAGAAGGACAAGGAGCAGCTGCTGGCCGGTGAGGTGGTGCCGATCCGCATCCGGGACAAGGACATCTTCCTGCAGGTGGACCGGGACCTGAACAGTGTGATTGTGCGTAGCAACCAGGAGCTGAAGATACCCCAGGTCATCGGCAAGACAGCTGAATACGAAGGCTATAAGCTCACCAAGTCTGACAAGTATCTGCTGGCCAACGGGCATTCGCTGGAGAACAAGTTGCTGCACAGCAAGGAAGGTTACTTTATCGCTGACATCCAGCTGACGGAAGACCGGAAGGGTGTGATGATCCAAAATATCCAGAGCGTGTCTAACGAGAAGGCCCACGAGATGATACAGGCCATGCGGCAGCGGCTGGATGTGCAACCCGTCGGACTGGAGCAGAAAGCCGGACAGGAACCCGCGAAAGGCCGGGATAGGGACAGCGAATTTAAGGAAGCGGTTGGCCGGCGCGATTTTGAGAAGATCGAGATGCTGCGGGAAGAGGGATACAAGCCCAGCGAGGAGTATGTGAAGGGAGTGGCCCGGACGTTGGGACTGGACGAACGGGAAACCGAAGAAGTCAGGACGCTGTTCGGAGTCAAGACGCACGAACTGTCGGAGAATGAAAAACAGAGCAGAAGGCTGGTGGAAGCTGCCCTGGAAGAGCGTTATCACACGATACAGGAAATCCAGCGGAGCGGTTATCAAATCACTGATAAGGACCTGGCGCTGATGCGAGAATCCGGAGTACAGCCCAAGACCCTGATAGCCGTGCAGAAGATATTCGGTCTGGAAAAGCAGGGAAAGACGCTGGGCGATGTCAAGCTGGCCAGCACGCCGAAACCCAGTCACCTGAAGGAGAACACCAGAGCCATCGGCAACACCGTAAGCCGGGCTTTCAATGATTTATAGTATTCACCCTAAAACGCAACCGTAATGAGAGAAGATTATGACGAACTGGTTCAGCTGAACCAAAACGGAGCGGTCAGCGATTTGCAGTTTCTCCTGGCCCAGGAAGAACTGGCAACGGCCTATCAGGCAGCCATGGCTGCTTCGGACCGCGAATTGTGTGACGAAACAGCCCGGGAATGGCTGTTGGATTATGAAAACAACCATCTATATGAGTAGCCTATGGATACCGCAAGTGACAAAGCCCTGCAACGTTTTGCAGAACTGATGATTGAAAAGATCCAACAAGTGGAGGATAACTGGCAGCAGCCGTGGTTCAGCACCAAGGGTGGGGGACTTCCACAGAACATCGATGGCAGGAACTACAACGGGGTCAATTCCTTTATGCTGTTTTTACTGACGGAAAAGGAGCAGTATGGCATGCCGGTCTATATGACCTTCATGCAAGCCAAGGAAAAGGGGCTGAACGTATTGAAGGGGGAACACTCCTTCCCGGTGGTCTATTGGAACTTCAGCATCAAGGACAAGAACGGGAAGAAGATTACCATGGACCAGTACCGCCATCTCAGCAGGGAGGAGCAGGAGAACTACAAAGTGACCCCTTATATGAAGACCTACAACGTCTTCAATGTGAACCAGACCAATCTAAAGGAAGTGAAGCCGGAACTGTACGAACAGCTGGAAAACCGTTTCAAGTCACCGGCCTTGAAGGATGAAAAAGGCATGTTCGCCATGCCCCTGCTGGATGTCATGATAAGAGAAGGCAAATGGGTGTGTCCGATCCTGCCCAAGGAAGGGAACCAGGCCTACTACGCACGCGGGGAAAAGGACGGGCACATCGTCGTCCCCCTGAAAGGGCAGTTTCAAGACGGTGAATCGTTTTATGCCACTCTGATGCATGAGATGGCCCATTCCACCGGGGAAGTGCATCTGCTGAACCGGGAAAAGGGAGTTGTCTTCGGGGATGACAAGTATGCCAAGGAAGAGCTCATTGCCGAATTGACAGCGGCCACCACCGGTCAAGCCATGGGTATCACGACCAGCATCCGCGAGGAGAATGCCATGTATCTGAAGAACTGGCTGGCTGCGCTGAAGGAAGACCCGAAGTTCATCTACAGCATCCTGTCGGATGTGGGGAAGGCCAGTGGCATGATACAGGAACGGAGCCGGGAGATGCTGCCCCTGCTGAGCCCGGAAGAGAAGTTTATGGTGGGGGTCATCCAGGAGAACAAGGAGCTGTTGGAAGACCTGAAGAAGGAAGGGTTTGTTCCGGCACCGGAACTGATGGAACGGATTGACAGCAGCCACCTGACGGAAGAGATGAAGGAACATCTGGACCGGCAGTTCGGCATAGCGGATAAGCCGGAATCCGCTTCGTTCACCCTGGAAGACGTGATGGCCAGCGTGCCGCTGCGGAAGATGTATATGAAGGACATGATAGAACTGAACCTGGAAATGAATGACCGGACAGCCAATGACTGGATGGAAGCCTATCAGGAACGGAAAACCATGAATAATGACTTTAGTTTAGCACTTTAAATCTTAAAAATATGTTTACAGGACAGATTATCGGTTATGTAGGTGCAGATGCACGTGCGAACAAGAATGGAAAAGGTTTCAACTTCAATGTTTCGACCAAGTATAAGAACGCGCAGGGAGCAGAACAGACACTGTGGGTATGCTGCTTCGTAAACTACGAAAGCAAGGTAGTGGAATACATCAAGAAGGGAGTGCAGGTCTATGTGTGCGGTGATGTCTTTGCCGATGTATTCAAGAAGGACGACGGCAGCTGCATCCCTTCGGTGACCCTGACCGTCAACCGTATCGAACTGCTTGGCAAAGCCGAGAAGAAAGAAGAAGCAACCGTCTAAAGCGATAAGGTATGGACAAAGAGAAGAAAGACCTGTCATTCATCCTGATCCTGCTCTCCACGCTGGTCGGGATGGCCGTGCTGTTTCAGTGGGCAATCATCAACCGGTTCTATGAACCGGAGATGCAAGGAATCTGGGCAAAACTGATGGACAAGCAGCTCCTGTTCCGATTCCTCTATGTGATTCTGATAGCCGGACTGGCCTTTCTCTTTCCCTACCGCAAGCCGGGACCGGAGGACAGGAAGTGGTTCTATACCAGCCTGACCCTGCTGACGGCTACCGCACTGGTGGCCGGCTTCAGCCAAGTCATCCGCTGGTATAACCTCTTCTTCTTTCCCGTGGTCTTTGTCGGCTATACCCTGCTGGTCATCCAGACGCTGCCCTACTTCTTCCGCCGGAAGGTGGTATCCGACTCCAGCATCTTCGGATTGAGCAACGAGACATCTCCCTTCTACTTCGCCTTTGAGACGGCTGAGGGCCCCCTGGTCATCCACAAGCCCCAACAGAATATCTACATCGACGGAGGACCCGGATCCGGAAAGTCTGAAAGCTGGATCAAGGGAATGATTTACCAGTGTGCCGAACGAAACTATGCCGGTTTCATCTATGACTGGGAAGGGGACCCGACCAAGGACAATTCACCCATCCTGTCGAGGATTGCCTACGGCAGCATCGAATACTTCAGGAAGCAAGGCAAGCCCACCCCTGAATTTGCCTACATCAACTTTGTCGATATGTCGAGAACGGTGAGGGTGAACGTGCTCTCGCCGAAGTATATGGCCAAAGGCAACGAATCCCTCTTCATCCGAAACATCATCATGACCCTGATGAAGAACCTGGAGGCCAGCTGGAAGGAGAAGACAGACTTTTGGGCCAACAACGCCATCAACTACGTCTATTCAATCGCCTACAAGTGTTTCAAGGACCGGGACAAGGGTATATGCACGCTGCCCCATGTGATTGCCTTCGCGCTTTCTGACAGCGAGCTGGTCTTTGAATGGCTTTCGGAAGATGCTGAGATCGCCTTGAACATGTCTTCGATGTTGACGGCCTGGAAGCTTGGAGCCCAGCAGCAGACAGCTGGAGCCGTGTCATCCGCACAGACTCCGCTGGTCATGTTGAACAACAAGTATATCTTCTGGGTGTTGTCACCCTTGCCGGAGGAGGAGTTTTCGCTCGACATCACCAACAAGGAGCACCCGACCCTGCTTTGTGTCGGCAATGCCCCCACCATCAAGGAAGCCGTTTCTCCGGCCATCTCCTGTATAGGGAGTGTGCTGATGTCGCAGATGAACAATCCCGGGAAAGCCACCAGCGTCTTCATGGTGGACGAGTTTCCGACCATCCTGCTGCAGGGTATCGACACTTTCATCGGAACCGCGCGGAAGCACAACGTATCAACGATATTGGCTGTGCAGGATTTCAATCAGGCAGTTCGAGATTATGGAGACAAGAGCGCCAACATCCTGAAGGCATCCTGCGGAACCCAGGCTTACGGCATGACCGGCAACGAGAAGACCGCCAAGGACATTGAGAACCTGTTCGGGGAACAGAAGGAAGCCCAGGAAAGCTTTTCGCAGCAGGAGGGAGGCGGCAACAGCCGGACCGAAAGCCTGCAGAAGGAAAAGGTACTGAAGGCCCGTGAGGTGGCAGGCCAGTCAGCCGGGCACTTCATCGGCAAGATAGCCGGCGGAAATCCGCCCTTCTTCAACGTGCAGATGAACATGTGCAGGTTTGAAGAGAAGGAGATCCCTCCGTTCTCCCTTCCGGTCAGGCTGGCATCCGGCAACGAGCAGCTGGAAATGGACATCCTGGAAGAAATCGTACAGCAGAACTATGTAAAGATTATCGAAGATGTCAACCAGGTGTTGGAGCCCATCGCCCGGAAGAAGGAAGAGAAAGACAAACAGAAGAAACCCAATGACCCGAGAACCAACAAGAACCTGAAATTATAACCCCAAAAATCAACCGCCATGAAAAAGTTTTATTTTGCATTAGTGACCCTTCTGAGTGTAATGTTTGCCTCCTGCAGCAGTGACGATTCTCCCGTATCAGGAGAAGAAGGCCATCTCTACAGCATCACCTTCCAGGTGACCGGTCATTCACCCCGTGGAAACGCCCATCTCATCAATTTGGATGGGGTGAAGTTCAAGTGTGAACAGACCGGAGTCAGCCAGTCATCCGTGGATGAACCGTTTAGCGGAACCGCTACCTATACGACCGAAGGGCTGGTGAAGGGAATGACGGTGCAAGGTGTATTGTACTCCACGGAGAACGGTACCCTGTCGATGCGCATCACCCAGGACGGCCAGGAAATTTACCATGAAACCAAGGAGCTGGATGTGACCAGCAATCCCGAAAAGACAATTGACCTGACCTTCACTACCATGAAGGAAAACTGAGAATAGCTCTTTCCTCTTCTTTCCGGTCAGTAACTGGTTGGAAGGAAGGGAAAAGTGTTTTAAAAAGATTGACAACCAATAATCCTTATGCCTATGAAAGTGGATTTCAATCAGATCAAGACGGCCATCTCGCTGCCGGATTTTCTATATGAGCTGGGATGGAAATTTGTGAAGGGAAGTTCGAGAGCCTGTCCGAAGATGAGCAACGGGCAACATACCATTGTCATCAAGCGCAATGCGCAGAACCAATACACCTATTGGGATGTGCACAGCGACAGTGTGCGTGGACGCACCATCCTGGACCTGATGCAGGAGCACCTGATGGAAACGACCGGCAAGCGGCCTACCCTCCGGGAAGTGGGAGAGATACTGCAGGGGTATATCCAAACGAATCAGATTGTGACTCCGGAACAAAGCAGCTATCGCGTGGGCAGTTCATCGATCACCACCGATGAATTGCATTTTTACTTGGGACAGCTGAAATCCTACCGGGGAGACTATCTTCAGAACAGGGGCATCACCCGGGAGAGCATCGAAAGTCCGACGTTTAAGGACACCTTCTATGTGCGTGAGGTGAGGAAAAAATATAAGACCTATCAGAATCTCTGTGTGAAGATGTACAACGAGCAGGGAGTGCAGGCCATCTCGCAGCGGAGCGAATCCTTCAAGGGAGTCATCGGAGGGAAGTACGACTGTCTGGCTCTGAGCGCCCATGACCGGAACCGGCCGATAGACATCCTCTATGTCGGTGAGTCTATCATCGACTGCATTTCGCATTATCAGCTCCATCACGTTCGGAGCCCCAGGAACCTGGTTTACCTGTCCAGCGAAGGGACATTGACGGAAGGACAGATGAATCTGCTGCAGGTTATCTTGGAGCGGAACTACATCCGGGAAATCCGTACGATTTTTGATAATGACAGACAGGGGTATAAGTACACGTTATGGATGTACAACCGTTTCTTCAACGGTTGGGAAGATGTGGAGAATCTCAGTGAAGAAGCGATGAATCAGAAGGTCTCTTCACTCTCGTTTGTGGACTTGCCTAATCAGAAAGACTGGAATGAGGATTTAATGAAAGAAGTTGACATAAAAATATATAAATAGTCTGATATACAACTATATAAGTTTAATATAATTACGTTTAAAGTTGCATATATATAATAATTATATTATCTTTGTTATGTGTAAATCAAACATATATGGAAAAGTATTTATCAGCCAATAATATCAAGATACCCGTACTGTCAGAAGACAGCAAAGAGTTTGTACGCTATTTGGAGGACAAGGATGTGGATGAGGAATTCATCCATGAACTGAAGCATGACAACATCAAGGTTGTTTACATCGATAAGTCTTTGAAAAAACTGACATACCAGACTAAGGAGATGTTGTATGACACCCTGCTGTTCAATAGGAACGTCCCGCTTAAGCAAGGCGATTTGGGAGTCTTTGATGTGACTCGGAAAGATGCAGCGTGTTTCCAGAACGATGGTGAGAAAATAGCTGCTGTTTTTGGAGTCAATATAGGCTATCGATACATAGAAGAAGAAAAACTGTATGTCAAACCATCCAACCAGTCAAAATGGAAAGCTGTTTCGGCGGAAGAAGCCGATGTAAGCGTGACCATTACGATTGAAGGGGAGATGAAAGGAACCTACCACTTCAAGAGGATTTGGCCTTGACAAACAGAAACGCATGGTGCCCGTTATCCTTCATCGGATGGCGGGCACTATGCGTTTCATTGAAAGAGATTACTTACCGGAATCTGTTTGGATTCAGCCAGTCGGACCGTATAGGAGGTTCCACCGGTACCGACACCGTCATAGTAGGCTATCAGTCGGGAAGCATGGTTTACCAGGTAAGCGTTTCGGCGCAGATAGCAATGTTGGAAGTAGGTAGCGGACAGGACCACGACTTCATCCGCCAGGTCGATGATCCGGCGATAGCGGACCTTAGAGTCAGGGGTAAAATATCTGTCTTGTCCTTCAAACGGAACAATGACCATCAGGGCCAGTTCCGGAAGATGCTCTTTCAGTTGAAGGATAACTTCTGCGGCCAGTGTATCGAAGCCGACAGCACCGCCCGTCTTGAAGAAACGCTTTCCAGCCTGGTAGGTACGGATGATTTCCTCCTTCAGTTTTAGCATAAGAGAGTCGGTATGTTCTGACAGATGTCTGTGTCCCGTGAAAGAGACGGAGAGGGAGCGCAGCCATCTGTCGCGAGCCTTTTGGCATTCGTCCAAAGAGCTTGCAATGGTCTCGAATCGGAGACCATTGCAAGCCGTGTAATGATAGATATAGCAGGTCTCAGTTTTGAATAGACCTGCATGAGCGGTTTGGTAGGATTCCAAGCTTTTCATGAGGACAATTTTTACTTGCGGATAAAATATTCGATGGCGGAGTGTACCAGGATATAATGGGTGGGCGTTTGCCGGCATTGTCCTGCATACGGGTTGGGATATTGCAAGGCAAGAGACTCGTACAAGTCCGGCAGTTCCTTTCGGATGCGTTGGACCAGCAAGCGGTACGAACAGCTTCGAGCATGTTTCATCAGCATTGTCCATTCGTCGATGGAAAGCTGGGTGCAGTTTGTTTCGTAAATCATCGTTATCTCATCGTTTTGGGTGAATACTGAGTGGAAGGAAGGGGCAGGATTAACCCGCCACCTTCTGAAACGCATTGTAGCAATCGATGACCTTCAGTTTATCCGGTTGGATGCGAAGGGTTTCCACTACATAGCCGTGCAGGTCCAGCTCCGCCAGCTCAGAGAAGGAGAAATACCCCCATTCCCATTCGTGGATGTGGCAGTAGCCGAAGAAGACCCAATCGCCGTTTGGCTGCCGTTCAGCCTCGGTAGCCATCCAACAGGCACTGGTGCCCGGGAGAACAAACATAGCCAGTACGGTGGCATTGAAGCCCTGACCCTCTTTTGAATACAGTGGACTCAGTCCGAATGCGTTTTCTAACTCTCTGGAAATGGTTATCATAAGCGTAATGATTAAAGTGAAACTTCGGATTTATGCTTCAGCTAGATTTATAGACCTTTTTACGTATTTCCGTTTTGGTCTTTTTCTGTTAGCCGACTTTTTTTTTAAGGGATTTCTGCCCCATCTGAGTTTATTAGCCTTTTTTACGGCAGAATTCAATAAGGATAGAATGGAATAAGAAAAGTTTTGGGCATAAAAAATGTTGGGGACAGCGTAGCCGTCCATCGTTATTTTTTACGACCAAAGGGCTTTGCCCGGAACTCTTTCATTTCCATTTCTCCTCATACCTTTGCCGTATCCAAAAGGGCTCTCAGATGGAGCAGATTCTGAAATGGAATATGGGAGTGCAAGACACCGAAGAAAAAGTCTAAGACGGAATGCAGAAAGTAATCCGTGAACAGACTCACTAACAACGGATTAGATTCTGGTTCATAAAGAAAGGCTTTAGCCTTTCAATGGGTGAGCACCGGCTGCTGGAACAATCCCTGGGCAGGCAAGGAACGCCAGTGACCGAGGTTGTTAAGTTGAAAACTTAGCTCCGAGGAAGCCGGCGGGCCAGTCTGAACAGCGTTTGTTCCTTCCGACTTCGGCATGAACCGTGCCGTTTGCTTGCAGGCGGTTCCGTTCATGCCGAAAAAGGGCGGAACAGCCATACCGCTAAAGGGTGGGTGGGAAGAACTGCGTGAACGCAAACTTAATACAGCCGCGAGGCTACCAAAACATAGCCATCGTCAGATGGCAGGGTAGAAAAGGAGCACCGGCAAGTTGCAGCCATGGAAGAAGGATGCTGGTGCATGACCGTGAGGAACGAACAGTCAAGGCATGTGCAGACTTGTCCATAGCGGAACTTGCTTTTCCATGTTCAGTCTTTTACGGAACAGCACATGTGCCGTGAAGCAAAAGACCGTACATGGAAATGCGACAACCGATGCAGGGTGGGCGGGAAAATTCTGCGTGAACGCAAAGACATAAACAAGGCTTTGCCTTACCGCTCTCTTCCTTGGGTAGCCGGGTCGGCTCGTTTACCGTGTTGACTGGGCTATTCAAGGAAGGATATGGGATGAACAAGGTGTTTCTCTTGCCTGCCAGCCGGCCATTTATAGCCGACAGCGGCAAGCAAGGGAAATATACCGCTAAAGGGGCGGGTGGTGTATATACTAATTGAAAAGTGCGCCACCATAGAATAAGTATAACGACCTTTGTATGATAAATACAGAGGTAAAATGAAAACTATGGTAGAAAGACAAACAGTAATACATATGTATCGTGTATGCGGTTATAGTAAACGCCGCATAGCTCGTGAACTTCACATAAGTCGTCACACAGTTGACCATATACTTTCCGCATATGAGTCAGCTATTCATACAGCAAATCCGGATGAAGCTTTAAGTGATTTGTTGACTATCCAACCTCGGTATGACAGTTCCAGTCGTAAGCCCCGTAAACTCACATTGGAAATAAGGAATGAAATAGGACTTTGTCTGAAAAAGAATACGGTTAAAATAGCTATGGGGCTTCGTAAACAACGTATGCTGAAGAAAGATATCCATCAATACCTGTTATCCAAAGGATATGTAATCAGCTATGCTACAGTATGTAACTATATCAAGAGTATAGATGGGCGAGATGATAGAAAGAAGAACGAAGCTTTTATCCGCTTATCTTATGAGCCTGGCAGTATTGTCGAATTTGACTGGGGAGAAGTGATTCTTTTTATAAATGGCGCCAAGACCAAATTTTATTTGGCGGTCTTTACTTTCAGTCATAGCAATGGCAGATACGCTTATCTTTTCAGGCATCAGAATACACTGGCCTTCATGGAATCTCACCGTAATTTCTTTCATGATATCCAAGGTGTTCCTGCTATGATGGTCTATGATAACATGCGTGTAGCAGTCAAAGGTTTTGTCGGAGCAGACAAGATGCCTACGGAGGCTTTGATGAAAATGTCCGGCTTTTATGGCTTTAACTACCGCTTTTGCAACATACGGGCCGGCTGGGAGAAAGGCCATGTGGAACGTAGCGTTGAATACATCAGACGGAAGGCATTCTGTCTGGTTGATCACTTTACGGATATTCAGGCTGCCCAGAAACACCTGGCTGCTACCTGTCTGTCTCTCAACAATGAGCAGGGCAGCCTGTCGACGGCAGAAAAAACTTCGAGACTGCAGGCTGATATTTTATCCCTAAAACCGTTTCCGGGTAATTTGGGGTGTTTTGAAGTATGCGAATATACGGTTGACAAATGGTCGACTGTAAGTATGAAAAATATTCATTATTCAGTACCCGATTCCCTGGTCGGAGAGAAAGTACAGGTTAAGATATACAGTGAGAAAATTGTCATTCTTCATAATAAGTTAAAGGTGGCTTCACATCAACGAAGTTACCGGGCGGGAGAATGGTGTATCAGCCTGGAACACTATCTGCAGACACTCTCTCGCAAACCGGGGGCATTGCCTCACTCTGTGGTCTGGAAACAGGCTCCGGAATACCTCAAGCAGCTGTATGAAAAACATTTCAAAGATGACAACAGGGCGTTTGTCCTGCTTCTGGACTATGCCAGAGAAAACAATTTCTCCGGAACGGACATTGTAAATGCCTGCCGGGAGCTGGTAAAGAGAGGGGTCAGAAAAATATCAGCAGAACAGGTAAAAGCCATGCTGCATGGGAATTTGATGTCTGAAACGGAAATGACTACGGAGGGAATCATTCCAGCGCAACAGGAAAAAATTGAAAGAGAAGCTGTGGGTATGTTGGAAGATATTACAGCTCTCATGGCAGGAAATATATAATCATTTAATAATCAATCAATTGTTTAAACAGTACATTTTATGAAATCTGAAAAAGAAATCATTCATGAGTATGCAACAGAACTGAAAATGCCTGTGTTCAAAGACGAACTGGAGTATATACTCTCACAGGCTGCCGCTGAAAACTGGAATCACCTGCGCTTCCTGACAGAATTACTGGAAAAGGAATGTACGCGAAGAAGGGAATACAGAAGAAAGAGTAGAATCAAAACTGCAGGATTTCCTCAAATGAAATATCTGCATGAACTGATTGCGGAAGATTTGCCTAAGGAAGCTCAGCTGGTATTGCCTGAGCTGGAAACACTTGACTTTATAAGGCAGGGAAGAAATCTGGTGCTGTATGGCAACCCGGGAACAGGGAAAACTCATATAGCTACAGCCTTGGGAATCAAGGCATGTATGCAGGATTTTACAGTGCTATTTACATCCGTTCCGTTATTGTTGACACAGATCAGAGAAGCGAAATCGAGCAAGACACTAAGATCTATGCAGTTGAGATTTGAAAAATATGATTTGGTTATCTGCGACGAATTCGGGTATGTGAGCTGCGATAAGGAAGGGGGAGAATTATTATTTAATCACTTATCATTAAGGGCTGGGAAAAAAGCAACTATTATAACGACAAATCTGGCTTTTAATAGATGGAATGAAATTATTAAGGATAAAGTATTGGTGGCTGCAATGGTAGACAGGCTGACACATAAAGCTTATCTTATCAATATGACAGGACAATCGTACAGACTAAAAGAAACGCAGAAATTGAAAGAGAAAAAGTTAATTTCTTAAATGTTTTTTTTTATTTTTGCAGAACTATGAATGGCGCAATTTTCAATTAAAATATGGCGCAATTTTCAGTTAGTAACTACAGCGGGTGGGGTCCGTCTGCGTGTACGTTACCGAATATGGCCTTGAATTCATCGGTTTTGACAAGCATCGGATCGTCTTCGAGAAAGTAGTCTTCCCACGAAGCGGTCACCTTGAAGTGTTTTAACCCCGTGAGACCTATGGTAAAAACAAGGGTGAAAATCCCGAGAATCCACCAACGTTTCTGTATCATTTCTCTGCCCCGCAAGGCAAACCAGGCATTAATCTTTTTTATTTTCATATTTTCTCTTTTTCGTTCGCATGACACCGGACATGTCATTTTGTGCAAAGTTACCCATGTCTGCCTTCCTGCGCAATACCTAAAAAGGATGATTTTATTTATTGACAATAAGCGTTGAGTTGTCCGAGTCCCTCGTGTTCCCATGTCATTCAAGAACTGCCTGCCTCATACCTTCTTCCCGTGGAAAATACCTAAAAATAACGATTGACCGGTAATGTCATAATAAACTATCTTTGCGGCAAACATTATTACATAATAAACCGATTCTATATGACGAATTTGAGAAAGATAATCAGTATCTCTTTTTTCAGCATTCAAATGGTGAATCACTCTTTGAACGCGCAGCAGCAGGAAAAGGGAAACGAGGATATTGACAGGGACACCGTTTACCGGCTTGAAGAAGTGGTGGTATCGGGCCGACAAATATTAGGGAGTAAATTCAAGGCGAGAAACCGCACCGGTTCAGCATATTATATCTCTCCTGAAGAGATACGTAAATTTGGGTACACCGACATCAACCGGATGTTAAAAGCCGTTCCGGGGGTAAACATGTATGAAGAAGACGGGTTCGGGTTACGCCCAAATATCAGCCTGCGGGGGACGAAAGCCGAGCGAAGCGAACGGATTTCTATTATGGAAGACGGCATCTTGGCAGCTCCGGCCCCTTATTCCGCCCCGGCTGCTTATTACTTTCCGAATGCTGCCCGCATGGAAGCCGTCGAAGTGGTGAAAGGGAGTAGTCAGGTTCAGTACGGCCCGTTCACTACGGGAGGAGCCATCAACATGGTATCGACTCCCATACCGAACACTTTTTCTGGCACGGCGAACCTCTCTTACGGAAGCAAGAACACGTTCAAGTCGCATACGCACATCGGAAACATGTGGAAGCATTTCGGTTTTATGGTGGAATATCTGCGCTATCAGTCGGACGGATTCAAGAAATACGAAGACCATCCCGTCAAAGGATTCAACAGAGACGACCTCATAGCTAAAGTAATGATAAAAACGGATAAAGGCACGGGGGTAAACCATGCGCTGGAACTGAAGTTCGGATACGCGGGCGAGAACTCGGATGAAACGTATGTAGGGCTTTCCGAAGAGGATTTCAAACAAACTCCTTTCCTCCGCTATGCCGGCTCACAGATGGACGAGTTGAAAACCAATCACCGGCAATGGGTAGCCACTTACCTGCTCAACTTCTCCAACAAGCTAAAAATAGTCACCAGCGCATATTATAACCGTTTCCACCGCAACTGGTACAAACTGAACGACGTACGGGCGGGAATCACCTCTAAAGAGAAGAGGTCTATCGCCGATGTGCTCATCGATCCGGAAACAAACATCCGTTACTTCAACATACTGACGGGGAAAGTCGACCGTGAAGGCGAAGCGCTGCTGGTAAGAGCCAACAACAGGACATATCGTGCCAGAGGCATACAAACCAAAGCGGAATACCGCTTCAACCTGAATGAGTTCTTCTTCGATGTAGAGTTCGGACTGCGCTATCATCACGATGAGGAAGACCGCTTCCAATGGGACGACGCTTACTCCATGAAGAACAAGAAGATGGTGCTGTTTATGGAAGGCATCCACGGGACGAATGCTAACCGCGTCACATCGGCGGACGCACTGGCAAGTTACCTGCTCGCCAAATTAAGATATAACTCATGGACTATCACTGCCGGATTGCGCTACGAAGACATCGACCTGCTGAAAAAAGATTATACGAAAGCAGATCTGGAGCGTACGGGGAAAGTACGCATCGAAACCCCCAACCATGCGCGCGTTTGGATTCCCGGCGTGGGAGTAAACTATCAACTCTTTCCCGAAGCGTCGGTATTCTTCGGAGTTCACAAAGGATTCGCACCGCCGAGCGCGGAGTTGTATCAAAAACCCGAAAGCAGTGTGAATATGGAATTGGGAACACGCGTTTCCGCTGGCAACTTCAAGGCAGAGCTGATCGGTTTCTACAACAATTACAGCAATATGCTCGGAAGCGACCTCGCCGCCTCGGGCGGATTGGGAACGCTCGAACAGTTTAATGTAGGCGAAGCCCGCGTAAAAGGCGTGGAATTTCTTATGCAATACCAACCCTTGCCTGAAGCATGGAAAGTGCGCATGCCCCTGCAAGTATCATATACTTATACCGATACGGAGATGAGAAACTCGTTCTCAAGCCATTCATGGGGCAACGTGATGAAAGGAGACGAGATCCCCTACATCTTCAAACACGCACTGAACATACAGGTGGGAATAGAGCACAAATGGTTCGACGCGAACATAGGAGCACGCTACAACAGCGATATGCGCACATCTCCCGGACAGGGGAGGATTGCTGAAAGAGAGAAGGTGCCTGCGCACCTCGTGCTGGATGCATCGGCCAGCGTATATGTAAACAAATACCTGACGGTAAAAGTAAACGCCGTGAACCTGACCGATAAGGTCTATCTCACTTCACGCCATCCGGCAGGGTTGAGGGCAGGACATCCTTTCGGCATCTACGCAGGAGCCAACGTCCGGTTCTGAACAAATATATGCAATCATATATAAAAAAGAAGAAATATAACAAGATAAGGCAATGAATATATCATCGGTTATAAAATTAGTAATCAGCATCCTGTTCACGGCAATCTTCTCTCAGGTTTGTCCGGCACAGGAACTAATGGAAATAAAAGGCACAGTGTGTTCTGTTTCCGGAGAGCCTCTGCCGGGCGCCACTGCCATCGTGGCGGGTACGGCAAAGGGAGTCATCGCAGACGGCGACGGACGGTTCACACTCAAAGCCCGCAAAGGACAAATGTTGGAAGTGAGCTTCGTGGGAATGAAAACCCGGAAAGTGAAAATCACCTCCACCGTCATGAATATCACACTTCAGGAAAACGTGCAGGAGATAGAAGGAGTGGTAGTGACCGGTTATCAGAACATAAAGAACCGGGTATTTACGGGAGCAGCCGCTTCAGTGAAGCTGGACGACATCAAGCTTGACGGCGTGGCGGATGTATCACGCATGCTCGAAGGGCGTGTAGCGGGACTGTCGATACAAAATGTCACCGGCAGCTTCGGGTCGGCTCCCCGCATCAACATACGCGGCGGCGCTTCCATCATGGGAAACGTTCAACCTTTGTGGGTTATCGACGGAGCTGTATATGAAGACCTAGTGTCGCTCACGCTCGACCAATTGGCTTCGGGTGACGCCGTGACACTCATCAGCTCCGCCGTTGCCGGCCTGAACGCTTCGGACATCGAAGACATACAGGTGCTTAAAGATGCTTCCGCCACATCTATCTACGGAGCCAGAGCCCTGAACGGGGTAATCGTAATCACCACCCGTGCAGGTAAAAGAAACACGCCGAACAGATTTTCTTACTCATACGAGCTGAGTATGCGGGCTATTCCTTCATATACGGACTTCGATCTGCTCAATTCGCAAGAGAGCATGTCCATCTATCAGGAGATGGACAGGAAGGGATACTTCTCCGTACAAAACACATTATACGGACGCCGTAGTGGTGTTTACCACCAGATGTATAAGGCTCTCGGAACCGTTGATCCGTCTACCGGGCGATATTATCTGGAAAACACGGACGAAGCCAGGCGCGCGTTCATGCGCGAGCGGGAATATGCCAACACCAATTGGTTCAAGGAGTTGTTTACACACAGCCCCATCCATACGCACACCGTAACGTTCTCCGGAGGAGGAGAGAATTCTACCATGTATACCTCCATCGGTTTCTATAACGACAGGGGCTGGACGCTTGCCGATGATGTAAAACGCATCACCGCCAACATCAAAAACTCCTTCTACTGGAAAGAGGACAAGATAAAGGCTACCATATCCGCACAAGGAAACTTGCGTAACCAAAACTCCCCGGGTACGCTTTCTCAGCGAAAAAATACGGTAATCGGAACCTTCGAACGCGACTTCGACATCAATCCCTTTGCCTATGCTCTGGGAACAAGCCGTACCTTACGCCCCCGCAATGCCAACGGTGAACCGGAATACTACCGCAATAACTGGGCTCCGTTCAATATTCTGAACGAGTTTGACAACAATTACCTGAAAACCGAAGTGCTCGACTTCAAACTGCAAGGCGAACTTTCATACAGACTCAACGAGAACATCGAAGCGAAAGGATTGGCGTCGGTACGTCATGCGGTAACCAAAAGTTCGCATTTCATCACCGAACAATCGAACGTGATACAGGCTTTCCGCGCCAACGAAACTCCCTACGTGACGCAAGAGAATATCTATTTGTTGAAGAATAAAGACAATCCCTTGCAACTGCCGCAAGTGGCACTCACCCACGGAGGCATGTTCAATAAGACCGAGACTTCTCTGCGCAGCTATCTGGGACGCTTTGCGCTCGACTACAACAAACAGATGGGCGAGCACGACATACGCGCTTTCGGATTTACCGAAATACGCTATGCCGACCGCATCATCAACCCTTTCCAAGGTTATGGGATACAATACGACAGAGGGAATCAGGTGTTCACCAATCCTTTGATTTTCGATAAGCTCACTAACGAAGGAAACACTTATTTCTCGCTTACCGAACGCTACGAAAGAGGGGTGACCCTCTCCGCCAGCGCTACCTACGGATATGCGGGCAAATACGTTTTCAACGGCGTATTCAACTATGAAGGGTCGAATACGGCAGGCAAATACAGCCGTTCGCGCTGGTTGCCTACTTGGAATATCGGAGCAAAGTGGAACATGGATCAAGAGAAGTTCATGAAAAAGTATCCTGCCGTTTCCAAGCTCGCCCTGCGTGCCAGCTACGGACTGACGGCCAAAATGAACGAACAGGCGATAAACTCCACAGCTGTGTTCAAGCATCTCATCATCAACCGCACACTGCTGAAGGATCGCGAGAATGCGTTGCACATCCTGCATCTTGAGAACCGAGACCTGACATGGGAGAAAATGTATGAGCTGAATCTCGGCTTGGAACTCGGGCTGTTCAACAACCGCATAAGCGCAACATTCGATGTCTACCAGCGAAGTTCATTCGACCTGATAGACCTCATCCGTACCTCCGGTGTGGGCGGACAGTATTACAAGTACGCAAACTTCGGAGATATGCGCACACGAGGAGTGGAATTGGCGCTGCAAACCAAGAATATCGTAACCGACAACTTCAGCTGGACTACGGCTTTCACCGTGAGCGGCATGAAGCAGAAGATCACCCGCCTGCTGAATACGCCGAACACCTTTGATATGGTGGCGGGAACCGGACGCGGCAATATCCTCGGATTCCCACGAGGGGCTCTATTCTCTTTCAACTTTCAAGGGCTCAACAACAATGGCCTGCCTACCTTCGACTTCGGACTTTACCCTTCCAACCAAGGTGTGAACAGCGAAATATCAGGAGCGGATTTCCTCGACGCGCAGTATTCGAAGTCGTACCTTATCTACCACGGGCCTATCGAACCCACTTACATAGGCGGAGTATCGAACACGTTTAAATACAAGAACTGGGAGTTTTCGTGCTTCGTCACCATGCAAGCGGGCAACAAGATACGCCTCAATCCGACATTCGATCCTTCGTTCGCCGATCTGAACGTGTTTTCGAAGGAGTACTACGACCGCTGGCTCAATCCGGGCGACGAGTGGAAAACGAACGTCCCCGTCATTCCTTCGCAGGATTTGATTCGCAACATCGGAAAAGAAAACATCGAAAAGGCTTACAACACTTATAATTACTCTCAGAACAGAGTGGCAGACGGAAGTTTCGTGCGCATGAAAAACATCTCGTTGGGGTATCGATTGCCCAAAAAGCTTCTTTCACAACTCAAGATCAGGCAAATGAGTGTGAAGGCAAACGTAACCAATCCGTTCCTGATTTATGCAGACAAGAAGTTGAAAGGGCAAGATCCGGAATTCTACAAATCGGGAGGAGTTTCATTGCCTACTCCCAAACAATATACGATGACACTGCATGTTGAATTTTAATCGCATTGAAATGAAAAGAATAATTTACTTAAGTATCATACTCACGCTGCTCACGGCATGCCAAGGCTATCTGGAAACAACCCCCGACTCTACGCTCGATGTGAAGATAGACAGTGAAGAGAAAATAGCCGAATTGCTCGCCGGAGCTTACCCCGAAGCCAGTTACTTCGCGTTCTTGGAAACACGTACCGACAATGTAGGCGAACGGGTGAACGGCACACATTCACGGCTGAACGAAGCCATGTATTATTGGGAAGATTACGATCAGGAAGACCTGGACACTCCGCTGAACTATTGGAACGCATGCTACGCGGGCATCGCACAAGCCAACCAAGCGTTGGAGCTTCTGAGCAAATATCCTAAAACCGACCGTGTGAAAGCTTTGTACGGTGAAGCATTCCTATTGCGTGCCTATCTGCACTTTATGCTGGTCAACATCTGGGCGGAGCCGTACGGTACATCCAAGTCGGAGACTGCACCCGGCATACCTTACCTGACAAAGCCTGAAAAGAATGCGCTGGTGGACTACAAGCGCGGAACCGTAAAGGAGGTGTACGAAAAGATCGAGAAAGACCTGAAACTCGGTATTTCACTGGTAGACGATAGTTATTATAGCAAACCGAAATTCCACTTCAATAAAAAAGCCGCATACGCTTTCGCTTCCCGCTTCTACCTGATTAAAGGAGAATGGGAACTCGTTATTGCCTATTCAGACTACGTGCTCGGCATAGACCCCAAACCTGTTCTTCGGAACTGGCAGAAGTACGAAAAAGAGTTTTACTTCAACCGCAAGCATCTCTATACCCGATACACAAGCACTGAAGAGCCCGCCAATTTGCTACTCTCCACAACAGAGTCAAGGGTAGCCCGCAACATATCCACAGAAAAGTACGGAGTGACAAGCAAAAGTGCAGACAAAGTATACAACCAGCATGGGATAGATGGATGCGCCAACTTCCGGAAAGTGAATATGGAACCGGTTTTCCTTTTCAACTATAATGACGGACGCATAGGCGACGGACAATATATCGGTAAATTCGACGAGCTTTCGTTATCGGGCTATACAGGCATACGACCGAAGGGACTGTATGTCACCAACGTTTTATTCTCCACCGATGAGGTAATGCTCAACCGGATGGAGGCATACGCCATGATCGGAGAATACGACAAATCCATAAACGACCTGCTTATCTATCTTTCTGCCAAATTCGGAATCACTCCTCCGTGCAGCCGTCCGGACTACACGCAAACAAGCAGCGACAATTACCAGACCTATACTCCGTTCTACGGAATGAGCATCAAGCAGCTGGCAATGGTAAAAACCATTTTAGGATTCAGACAACAAGAGTTCATTCACGAAGGATTGAGGTGGTTCGACATCCGCCGTTTTTATATATCGGTGAAACGTGCATCGAAATATAAGTTTTATAAGCAACTGGAAAAAGAAGACCCGAGAAAGCTCCTGCAAATACCTGCCGAAGCCATCAACCGGGGATTAGAACCTAACCCCCGTTGAGTATATTGAAAATATAATGGACAGAGAATATTAAAAACATGAAAACAATAAGCAAAAGAATGAGATTCAGGTACTTTATCGGACGAAGCTTGTACCTGTTTGCCACATGCCTGCTGTTAGCGGGCTGCGAACAGGAAGCTGCCTTATCCGACCAAAGCGTAGTAGACTTGGGAGCAGTACAACGCAATAGGACAGAACTCGACGAGTGGATATTAAATACATTCACACGTCCTTACGGTATCGAAATCGAATATCGTTGGGATAAAAACGTGGCGCAGAACGGAAGCTACACCTATCCGCCGGAAGCCGCTAATGTAAAAAGTGTGCTCGAAACGATCAAAGCGTTGTGGATCGACCTCTATACAGCTTCCGATCTGGGTGGAGAAAAGTTCTTTCTGGGCAAGAACCCCGTTAAGATTTACATGTATGGCGGAAAGAACATAGACGGAAACGGAGTAGAGCTTTTAGGAAATACGGAAGCAACGACCAACGAGATGTTTCTGTACAACGTCAACGACTTCGACCCGAAAGATGAGGACAAGGTATTTATCCTGATGCGAAGCGTGCATCATCAATTCGCAAAACGATTGATGGAGTTGTTCCCTTACGACAGAAACAAGTTCCTGACCATCAGCAGAAACAGATATATCGAATCGACCAAACTCATTGCCGATATATTCAAAGGAGAGATACAAGGACGCAGATTGCTTACTTTCTCACCATATCCGAGCAAGAGAGGCTTTTTTACTTTCCACTCTTTCCTTTCTGCCGAGGATGATTTCGCCGAGATTATCAGCGCTAAGCTTACGCATACCCCTAAAGAGGTGCTTAAAGCGTTGGCAGAAGCCAAAACTCCTTACTCCGACGAAGATCCGGAAGTTCAGCGGGCGTATGATGAAGAGGCACGTCAAGCATATAAAGAACTGACGGAGAAAGAGGCGTTTGTAGAAGACTATTTCAATAAAGAAATCAAAATCTCGCTCGATTATCTACAAATGATAAGCATAAAACAATTAAAAGCATATATGAAACAAAAATAAAGAGTATGAAAACAGGATTCCAACTACTTATTCTGATAGCGGTCTGCTTCTCCTGCAAGGATGAGAATATTTTCGATTCATCTCCTTCCGAGCGGAGCGCAAAACATATCAGCGAACTGAGGAAGGAACTTATAGATGCTCCCCATGGGTGGTGTGTCACCTACTTTCCCCGGATAGACTCGCTACTGTTTACAAACGTGAACGAGCAGATAACCCAATTCGAATACCGGAACAAATATGGATATGGCGGACACTGCTTCTTCATGAAGTTCGCAGACGACGGAACGGTAGAAACCATAGCCGATTATGACGAGCAAAGCGGGAAGAACAGCCGCAAAAGCGAGTTTGAAGTAAGTCAGAACACATTCACTCAACTGAGCTTCACCACTTACAATTATCTGCATAGTCTGGTGAACGACCGATTCGCCGCCTCTTCCGATTTTCTTTATACAGGAAAAGACGCTGATGGTAATCTCGTTTTTCGAACAGCTTCATACATAGAACCCGCTCGCGAGTATATGGTATTCACAAAACTGAAAAGCGAAAACAGTTGGGTGGAAGACATGCATAAAGCTTATGCCAATAACCTGTTTTTCCAAGAGATGAAAAATCCGCAACTGGTCATCCGGAAAGCAGGCCGGATATATTTCCGCAGCGACATGCAGACCAGAACTATTATTGACAATAGAGATGAAAACTCAACAAAAAGAAAAAAGCAGGAGGAATATCAACGCTATCATCTGTTTCTTTTTGCCAAAGACCCCTATGCGCCTCACGGATGGCCCAAAGAGGTAGTAGGTCTGGGATCGGGATATGTGGGCACAACAGACGGATTGACGTTCAGACCCGGCATACGATACAGCAAAAACTACACGTTTTACGATTTCCGCAGAGAAGGAAACCGCTTTGTTTGTGAACTCGTGAAGGTGTTCGACCCCTACAGCAAGACCGAGCGTTGGATAAGCAAACATCTTGCCCCCGGTGGAGAAGTAACCGGAGTTATAGCCGAAATTTGGGATAAATCTGATAATTAAAAAACAAAAAAACGACATGAAATATATATGGATAATGTGTGTATTGCTGCTGGTATGCAGTTGCAACACGGTGAAAGAAGACACCATAATAAACGAAGATTATGAAAAAATATTTCCACCAAAAGAAATAGAAAAACCGGAGAACAAACGAGGAGAGTTGACGATACAGTTATGTGACCCTGACTTGGCATTGAAAAACTACAAATATCCCGGTACCGAAACACCCGAGGGTGCAGAAAAATATAAAGTGACTTTGCTATGCCAATTTAATGAAACGGACCGAAGAGGAAATCTTGTAGATGATCCTAAAGTAACAGCTCGATACGGAGTAAAGTATATTAACGAAAAGAAAGAGCTGATAACCATCACTTGCTTCGAAAAGGACTCGGAGTCTGCAGAAGAAGATACGGAAGAGGACTACGATGAAGAAGAGGAAGAACAAAACATCAATGTAATGAGCAATGGCGAAGAATTGGAAATTACCTTTGAGGTCTACTCCGGATTTCCCTTATACCTCAGTGTCAGCGGAGTAGGTCCTCGGAATTCTAATGTAAGAGCAAGCATCAAGGCTGTTTCCGCCGACGGGTTGATTGAACTTCCCGAACTGCGGACGGAGCAATATCAGAATGAAGAAGGACCGAATATGCTGAAGCACCCTTATTGTGAATATTTTATTTTACCTTAGAAAAAGAGAGAAATGAATTACATAAAACAACATATACTATCCCTTTGTTTGCTGGCAAGCGTAACGGCCTGTACCGAAGGGACGAATGAAACGGTAGAAAGCGCATACCGGCCTCCTGTATTGCCGGAACCGTCGTACAAGTTTTCAAGAAACGGAGAGAGCAGCGTAAACACGTTGGAGTGTAAATTTTTGAAGGCTCCTATCGACAGAATCTTTTCGAGATACATGAGCGGAGCACGCATGGGCACGAAAATGGACTATGATGAAGCGATGCAAATGTTCCGCGAAGGAGAGTACGGTTTGAAGCCGCAAAATGAGATAGCCACTTCTACGCTACACCTTACCGACAGAGGAAAAATCCTGCAAGATTTCAACAGTTGGTTTGACATGTCGACACGTATAGCCGGATTAGGACAGGAAAAACCGCATGAACACAGAAGTACGGAAGCTCAAAAAGGAATAACGGGATATGTAGGAATCAATATAGGCGACAAAGACATTTGTTTTGTGGATGATAGAGGAATTGCCGTAGCCGAAGTTTACAGATATGCCATCATGGGTGCCATATATCTGGACAAAATACTCAACGTGCACCTGAGTGAAGATGTAACGGAAAACCCGGAAGTACGCTCCGCGCACGACTTGACCCAACTGTCTGCGGGACACAACTATACAGAGTTGGAACACCACTGGGATTTAGCCTATGGATATTACGGATTCTGGAAACCGCTCGCCCAGTCTGAAGGCTTGCCGGCATTGAAAGATTCGCACCGCCGCATCTTTCAATGTTTTGTAAGAGGACGTACCTATATGGAAACATCACGTTACGATGAAATCAAGCTACAAGCTGATACTATCAGGCATGAGCTTGGACGTGTGGTGGCTGCCAGAGCAATGAACCTGCTGGTAGGAGCCAACACCTTTGCCAATCTGAAAGAAAACCCCAAACATGCTTTTCGACTTCTATCGCAAGCCTACGGACTCATCTATGCCTCACAGTTTGCCCGAAACGCACAAGGGCAACCATTTATTACATACCAGGAAACCCGGAAACTTTTACAGACATTGGAACAAGAAGGCGGGCTATGGGACAAGGAGCGCTTGCTGGGAGAGGAAAAAAACGAAGGCTCGTTACACTATCTGGCAGCACAGATAGGCGAGAGGTTCGGAGTGTCACCTGAAGAAATAAAAAAATAAAATAAACATGAGAACAATTCATAGAATAGCATTACTCGCAATGATGTGGGTGTGGATCATTCCCACAGCGAACGCACAAGAGAATTTATTGAAAAACGGAGATTTTGAAGGAGAATGGATCGGATCCGACTTCGAGAGAAAACCTAAAGGTTGGAAAGTGTACAAAGCTATAGGAAACTTTCAAAACGAAAAGCGTGACGGAGGAAGCGGAAGCAAAATATTCATGGCATATCTTGACAATGGAGGATCCATCAGCCCTATTGATGAGACTGTTGAGAGTTGGCGTATAGGAGCATTACCTGTCGAAAAAGGAGCTACTTATAAACTGACCGTTTGGCACAAATGCACAAACGAAAATTTGAAATTCAATGTCATATTCAACTTCTACCAAAGAACAGAGGATGACGATGACTGGAAGGGCGATAAAGAATACAGCTTCACTACCAAAAAAGACAAATGGGTGAAATTCGAGCAGGAGGTCAAAATTCCTAAAGACCAAAACATAGACGTAGCAGGAATGAGTATAATCTTCCCATCCAAACAAAACGGGAAAATTTATTTGGATGATATCTCTTTGACAAAATCAGAGGGAGGCTCCTCAACACCCGAAACACAAAAGCTGGAAAAGCCCGAGCTGAACTCTACCGAATGTTTCCAGCAAGAAATTACAGTATCATGGAAGAAAAGCAATATGCAAGGAACCACTTACGAAGTAAAAACCGATGCACATGTATTTACCGGAATCACCGGCAATTCGTTCACGATAGAAAAACTGACACCCGGACAGACGTACGATATCGAAGTATGTGCCGTAAAAGACGGAGTGAGGTCTGAATACGCGAAAACGACCGCCGGAACGAAAAACCTCGAAAAGTCGGTCGATTCAGAAGACCGTATCCCCTATCTGCGTACTATCGAAGCCGATGCTACATGCAAAGGACGTTTTCTCAAGCTCTACTACAACGAATTGGCGAATCCGAATGCGAAAATCTCTTATAAACTCGATGGAAAGTCTGTTCAACCTGCAAATAATACGCTGGAATTCCCCGCTTTCGAAGGATACTACAAAAATTTTCAACTGGAAATCCATATCGATGAAGGAGAAGGGCGAGAGTGGGAAATCCTGTATAATGAGTTGAGTGTGCAGAATTTTTAAGAATAAAGAAACTATTAAACTGTTTACAAACTTATGAGCAAGAATAGAATAACCGCACTGTGCGTTGCTTTCTCGATTATTTGCAGCTTTGCCTGCGAAGACCGGAAAGAGGAGTATCCGGACATCCGGATAGGAAAAGAAAAAAACGTTGACGAATTGTCGCTGAATAAGCAAACGGAAAAAAGGCTCCTCGTTTCGGGAGGAAACGGAAAATACATCGTCAACGTGGAGAACTCGCAAATAGCCACTGCGCAAATGAGCATGGACACGCTAAAGGTGAAAGGATTGCTGGAGGGCGAAACGTTTGCCACTGTCCTCTCGCACGACAAGCGTGTACGGCTGAAAATCAACGTGACTTTCCCCGAATTGGGCATAAGCCATCCCATTGTTCAACTCCGTCCTAAAGACATAAGCAAGTTCGTGAGCATTTCGGGAGGAGGAGAACGCGTCACACTACAGGAAAACGATCCGGCAGACGTAATGGATATAAAATGGGACGGCTCTACCGGCATGCTCGAAATAATGCCCAAATACGAAGGAGAGGCTGAAGTTACCGCCATATCCGAAGACGGAAAAGAACAGAAAACCATCCATATCAAAGTGAAGCCTGAAGGAGAATTGACCGTGCCCGGATGGTACGACACCCGCAACAGTTCATATTACGTGATGTTGAACAACAAAATGATAGTCAGAAGAAAAAGAGCAGGCACATGGATCATAGACAGCGCCCGCCCTTATGGCGGATTTATTACAACCTACGAAGGCTCTCACATCAAGATCGCCCCCATTGTGAATCCCGTACAAGGCGATTCCATTGACTTGAATGTCCTCAGTTACTCCGCTGCGCATGGAAAAATAAAAGTAGGGATACACCGCCTCTATGTAGAAGAGGTGCGAGAATCGGAAGTCATGCTGAGGGGGAAAGGGTATAAATTTTTACTACCTTACCAGAGCGAGTGATTATATAAAAAGACAAAATCAGGCGGTATATAACCATAGCAAGATTATACCAATTCTTGGGAGTAGTGTCGAATAAGCGTTAGGAAACGATCAAGCACATGTGGCGTTTCGGGCTTAAAGGATAGGACTATCCTTTATGAACTATTTAAAAGAATAATAATTCTTAACAATTAATACCCGTTCACGGAAGTTTGGCAACAACTATATTGATAAGTAATAGGGCTGAAATGTGTACGCAAGTAAACTCCGGATGCGGTGTAAAAAGAAAAGCGGCCGAAGCCGCTTCACCTATTTGGAAGATTTTTTCTTCTTGGGTGCTGCCTGCTTGGGAGCAGGCTTCTCCTCTTCTTTTTCCGGGGCGAGGTAGAACTTGGTGGCTACCATGACTATGCGGCTGCGCTTGGCTCCGGATTCGGAATCGGTCCATTCTTCCGGCTTGAAGTAGCCCTCCACCGTAACCAGGTTCCCCTTCTTCAACACATCGAAGGAATCGAGGGCTTCGTTTTTGCGCCAGGCTTCTACACCCATGAAGGAAGAGACGTAGGTGGTTTCTTCACCTTCCTTTTCAGCCCGGCTGACGGCGAGAGAAAAACGGGCTACGCTGGCTGTTTGAAAACTGCGGATTTCAGCATCCTTACCGATAAAACCTGTCACTGCGAATGAATTTTCCAACTTTTTCATATCTGTCAATTTTAGAAGTTAATGAATCAATTTTACAGTGCAATAACCTGTATGACGGTTTCGGGGTACACCATGAAACTGGAGAGAAATACGCTTTTTCTGTGCAGCGGAAAAAGGAAGATTTTACTCCGGTTTATTGGTTAAGATGGCAGCAAGTGATTTGACTTAAATACTCTTTTCTGGAGGAAAAGGAAGATTTCAGCCAAATAGTGAAACGGCACTTGCGAATCGTCCCCCAACCCCTCTACAAGGGGTATGCGTCATACTACCTTTGCACACGGAAAATGATTATGACTTCGTTTAAGATTGACTGTAAAAGTGACCGGAAAATTTCGTGGTGACTGCGTTTAGAAAGGGATGCTGTACCTTGCTGAAAAGACAGCCTGCATAGCTACCCATAGCGCCATCAGCCCTGCCCAAGCGGGGAAGGTGTGGAAGCCACATTCCTTTGGCCGAGGTGTAGAAGTCGCATCGAAGCCCTTTCCTTTTGCCCATCTGAAGAAGGGGAATCCAACTGTCCGGAGGGCTGCGCCGGTGGAATGGATCCACCATCGGAAGGAGTCCTGCCCAGCCAACCAACCAGGTAACCATCCGCTTTTACTTCCGGAAAAAGGAGAAGAGAAACATCCAAAACGGTACCCAAAAAATCTTCCGGTGAAGCAGCTTCCTCTGCCACTATCCGCACCACGTCCGGTTACCGCTCTCCCTTACAGCGTAAGGGGCTCAAGAGGGTGGGTAGGTAATGGGCTGTCGGGATAAAGATTCAGAAACGGTCTTGCAGTTTGTCTGAAGAGTCAAGAGTATGCTCTCTCTCCAGGCGAACTGAAAGATGGTTTCCTTTATCCCTTCCTGCATGAGGTACCACGGGCAAGTGAAGCATGAACCTGCTGGTGGTTATTCATACAGGAACAGCCAGTCCGCTATAGGGTGGGCAGGAGTATGGCAGCAGGAGAATTCAGAATGTTAAATCATTCGTTTTCTGAGGGAAACTTTGTCGGTGTAATAAAAAACAGTACATCTACAAGTCCAAACAGAAGGTAGAAATATCTGAAAACAATTTCAGTCAAACAAAAAAGTCGGATTCTGTATATACTACTGAACAGATTTTTTGTTTCAGGCCCAGCATTTCCATCTTGTCCAGCAATTTCATGGCTGTCATTTGGGTATAGTGTATCCATTCTTTGATCGACTGTATTTCTTCGGCTTAGCTATCCATTCGGTAGAAGTGGTTGAAGCGAATATTTCTAGTTTTTCTCAAGTCCTTTTCATGCCATGTTTAAGGTTCGTTCACATCATCGGAGCTTCATTGTTGATGATGTATTTGCAGTCGTATCGCAAATTCTCTGGTTTATATCATAGATATTGAAGTAGGAAGCAAGGTCTTCAAATAGTTAAGTGCATTTTTGCTTGCACAAGAAATACTAGGTTTCATTTCATTCGATAGTAATTCCAGATTCAAAATTAGCTCGTTTGCCAAATCTGGAAAATGACTGCAAATTTTAGCAGTAAATTTTATCATCATTGAACGCGTACTATCACTTTCCTTTTTATCCATCATTCCGGACAGGCAGAAGTCAAACAAATCTATTCTGAGGTGTGTCTTAACAGGCATGTTAAAGAGTATAGAGAGTGCCAATCCACGGCGGATGTTCAGATTGGGTGTCATCACAAAATCTGCTATCTCGTCGTAGGATGTCGATAAGTAGATTTCCTTGTCAGTTTTGCTCAAATTAGATAATATCCATGCTGCATTGCCTGCAATTCTTTTGTCTTTTGAACTAAGCAGGACATGAAGAAGCGTTGCAATTCCTTGTTCATCATGGTGTAGTCGGTGTGCATAATCTCCAACTTCAGCCTTAGACAGTCTCCTATTCAATAGGCGTACCCATTCATAATCAATTTTATCCTGAATCTGTCGCATAAGGTTATATATTCTATGAGTTCACCTTTGAAAGATTGTCAATCATCCTTTCTAGATTCCTGTCATTTTCTTCATCAGATATGGACGGATCTTTCATGAAACGAGAACAAGGCAAATGAGGACAACCTCCACAGTTTTTTCTCTTTCCCTCTTTGCAGCATTTCCAGATAGGACAGATGTCATCGCCCGTATATTGTAGCCAGAACACTTTCCCTTTTATCTTCTTACATCCTTTACACTCATTGGGAAAGGATGGACAATCCATACATTTTGCACCGCATGGTGAAGGGTAGCAATAATCATCTTTCCAATACCACCATTTGCTTTTTTCCTTATCCGGTTTATCGGATTCTATGTAATATGTCAAAGCCCGATAGACATAGAGCTGGCATCGGTCAACCATACAACCTTTCATTTCACATTCCTGTTGGTATAACTCTTCTGGACTTTTTCCTTTGAGCGAATCAAGTGAGGTGTAGCCCATCTGCAACAGGTCCTGTTCTGTCTGCTGTCCGATATTGGGAAGGTGAAGAAAAGGATGCACATCATTATTTACGGCTTTCTTCTTTGGAGCCTTTTTCTTTGGATAAGGTAAAAGTTCTTCCATCTGCTTGACTATCTTCATCAGGATGTCCTTATGTTCTACATCTAAAATGTAATGCGGCTTTGCCCCTTCATAGGGTATGCCTGTTTCTGCCTCGGACATCAGAACTTCGATTTCTGGAAGTATTTTGACGTAGGCTATATTATCACAAAGAAGGATTACCGGTTTTTCATTCACATATACCATGTACTCTCCAAACATTTTCCGGTAGCGGATATGTCCCAATTCCTGCAATTGGGAGCAGACGAACTCTACAAATTCAATGTTGCTGGCCATAGCTATAGATTTAGGCGATAATTTGACAATATTCAATCTCGATTATCTACAGTAAGCTGATAAGTTCTTCATGTACTTTCCCGTTTGTCCCGATTACCTGGCTTCCCTGAGCAGGGTTAAGTGCATTTCCACTCCAGTCAGTTACGGTTCCTCCAGCCTCTTTCACCAGAAGCATTCCTGCCGCATAGTCCCATGGATTCAGATAGATTTCAAAATATCCACCTTGGCGACCACATGCCGTATATGCCAGTTCCAATGCTGCAGAACCCAATCTTCGGATGTCTTGCGAACGTTCGTAAACCTTGAGAAACCTGGAAAAGTTTTCTTTGGCAAGTTCTCTTTTGGCAGTTCCGATACCGATAATGGTTTCCGATAGGAAGTTTGCAGAGGATACATGAATAGGTTTGCCATTCAGAAAGCTGCCTTCTCCTTTGACAGCAGAGAATAGTTCATCATGGTAAGGGTCATAGACAATGCCCAGAACTATTTCATTTTGTTGGCAAAGAGCCAATGATACTACACTGTGGTGATAGTCATGTATGAGGTTGGTTGTTCCATCCACGGGGTCTAGAATCCAGTAGCTATCCGTGTTCATTTTCTGTAAACCGGTTTCTTCTCCAAGAAATTGGATTTCTGGGTGTATCTTATGTAGTTCTTCTTTGAGGAAGTTCTGTACGGCTACATCCACTTGTGTAACATAATCAGCCACAGCTTTTTCTTTCACATGGGTTGCCATTTCCCTGTTTGTGATGATGCACTTTGTCTCTTTGACCAGAGCTATTATTTGTTGTATGTCCATAGTTATATCATTTTTAAAATCATCTTAAATTCAGCAACACTTCTCAGAAGTTTAATTTAAGGCACTGAGTAGCTATGTACTGCACCGTGAGTTTCACGCCGGAAGATTCGCTTCACTTTGTGCTTCGGATTACAATCAAACGAATCCTCCTCATGCAGCTAAAGTACAAATATAAATCGATACAATCTCACTTTTGCTGCATATTTTCAATCAGGAAGCAATTTGAGAATCTCTTATCGGACATAATTGATTCCATATTAGGACTATGAAGCAATACTTCTGTTTACCAATACAGTGAGATTATAGCTTTCTTATGTGCGTGTACCCTGTGACGGCCGTCTATTGATGATAGATTTTGTTATCATTTTCTGTCTTGCTAGGCCTACCCAGTTTAAAAACTGTAATACAGATGTGCCGAAAGAGAACTGGCATCTCTCCAAGAATTTGCGCAATTTGGTTACCACACTCGCTTATAGCGTAAGGGGTTCAAAATGGTGGACAAGAATAAGGCTGCAGGAGAATTCGAAATGTTAAATCGCGCGATTTGTGAAGAGAACTTTGTCGGTGTTACAAAAAATAGTACCTTCGCAATACCAAACAAAAAGTGGAAAAATCTGGAGGCATTTCCAGGCAAATGATAAAGTCGGATTCAGTAGCATATGCTGATCCGACTTTTTTCTTGATAGTCTATGGAATTTAACTCTGCCGCTTGCTGTCCAAGCGGAGCTGCATAAGGAGCTGCCCAGGACAGCAAGCGACAAGCTTTCACGAAACGTTCAGCAAAGCAAGCAATCGGAGATATTTAAGGCATACTAAATTCTTGTATATCCGAAATAGATATATTACCGATTTTAGGAACCACGATGCTTTTGATGGTGGTACGAATTTCCTCCGCAATGGCAGCAGCATCGTAGCTTCCGTGCTTTTCCTTGGAAGTGGAGGACTGCTTGCGCATCAGGGATTTCCATTCTTTGTAGGCATTGACTTTATCCTGGTTCTGCCGGTAGATGAGCCGGTGTTCTGCCGTCAGCGATGGAATGTCACCGATCCACAACAAAAGCGCATTGATGGCAGCATCTATTGAGGAGCGGTTGTCCATGTCCGTCCGGATCTGCCAGATTTCGTCTATGTAGAAGAAATTCCGTTTGTCCATCACACCGCTATTGATGAGCGGATTCACCCGGTTCACCTCATCGAGGATCCGGACAGCTTCGGCCCTTTCTGTTTCGGATGAACGCTCATCCTGAAGGACAGCCTCACATCTTCTCCGGCTCTGCTCGGTACGGTCGATGACCCGCTGGATTTCAGCGCAAATCTGGGATGCCTCTTGATACACCTCCTGCCAGGCGATGAGCTGCTCCCTCAGGATCCGGTCAACCAGTGAACGTGGCCGCTGTCGCCATGCTTCCCTGTCGCTGGCCGAGATGGTCCACAGACAGCTGTCAGGGGATTCCGTCAGATCCATTCCTCTATCCTTCAGCCAGGAGGAAAGCGCCAGTTCGAGCGCCTGTCTGCGATACACGCATCCACCGTGCTGATAGCAGTCATAATGATAGACAGGAGATGCACCCTGTGAGAGCCAGGTGCGGTATTGCTCCATCCGGTTGAGCAGCTGTTCACGCTCAGCACGTATATCGTCCATGAAGCGGTTCGGCAGCGCCACGGGCGATCCGGTAAAGCGTCGGATATCGGAGATGAGCTTTGACCACATGTCCAGCGAGGTTTGGTCGAAGATGTTCAGCAGGCCCTTGCCTTCTCTCAGTCTCCAGTAGTTTTGGGCAAGCGGAAGTCCGGTCTGTCTTTTCAAGAGATCTGCTACCAGGGCTTTGGGAAGTCCGGCTACCCGTTCGATCAGATGCGTGTATTTATTCTTTCGTTCCATAATCAAAACTTTTCGCTAAAATACAAAAAATACTCTGTATATCCAAATAAGATATACAATCGGAATTATAATAAAAGACGGAAAGAATGGGGAAAAGCCGTCTTTTGCATAGGGAACAAGTCGATATATGCATGGAAGGCCTTACTTTCGGAAAAAAGACGATGACAGGAAGGGTGGAAATGTCCAGGAGAAGGAAGACTGTCCGCGCCCTGTGGCGCGGACCCGATTTTATTTTCAGCCCCCTGCCTGTACAAGGGACTGAATGACGGATTAGGGTTACCTTTGAAACTGCGTCTTTCCGATAAAGAAGCCGCCCAAGATTTCGGCTCCCAATTTTTCCAACTGAAGGGCAAAGCGGGCATAGGAAAAACCTTTGGTCAGAATGTCGTCGAAGCAAAGCACCTTCTTTCCTTTGAAAAATTCCTTGTCAAATTCGATGACCTGCACCAACTGCAGTTTCTTTTGGTCAAACTTCTCGTGCACCGCCAATCGTTCGCCTTCTACTCGGATGTGGTCGTAGGCATTGATGGCGCCGGTGAGTCTGCATACCATGGCGGCAAACTCCTTGTAGCGGATTTCGTTCTTCGCTGCGGATGATGCCGGAATGCACGCAAAAACGATGTTTTTCACTTCGCTGCCGAAACATTTAATCATGGCGTTTGCGGTGATTTCCGCCACTGCCTTGTATGCCCGTCCGTCTTTGAAGTCCCAAATGAACTTGCGTACCTGCCAGTCGCGCTGCGAAACCTTCTTGAACTGCATCGGGTAGTACTGATAGAAAGCATACATCAACTTTCTCCACTGCCGTTCCAAACTTGGGTATTGTCCTTTTGCCATAGTTTTGAGTATTAAGTGGAAAAATCGGAGTATGCTGTTACAGTTTTGATGAATTTATTATCTTGAAGGATGAACCAATCCTTCAAGACAATGGCTACACAACCTAAGAAAATGAATATCATCAAGCAGGTCCATACGGGCCACAAAAATGGATTATCGGTTAGAAAGATGGCCGAAATGTACTCGATGAGTCCCACAACCGTACAGCGCTATCTCAGGATGGCCAATGAAGACGCATTGGGTGTCGATGCGCTCTTGCAGTTGGAGGACCCGGAGTTGAACCATCGGTTCAATGGCGGAAATCCGGCCTATTGCGATGAACGCTTTGAGGACTTCAAGAAACGACTTCCCCATTTTGAACAGGAACTGAAGAAACCTCACATGACAACGCTTCTTCTTTGGGAAGAGTACCGCAAAGACGTTCCTAACGGTTACGGATTGACCCAATTCCGCTTCCATCTGAAGCAGAATACAGTAGCAATAAAGCCTTCCACTGTGCTCAAGATGCTACACCAGCCTGCAGGGAAGATGTATATAGACTTTGCCGGCGACAGGCTGAGCTACGTTGACATGGAAACAGGTGAGGTTGTTCCTGTAGAGACGTTTGCTGCGGTTCTGCCATGCTCCGGTTACACCTTTATAACCTGTATCCCGTCGCAAGGCATAGAACATTTTCTCGGAGCCGTGGATGCTGCCATACGATTCTTCGGAGGTGCACCGCGAATCCTGGTACCCGACAACCTGCGTTCGGCCGTAAAAACCTTCGACAGATGGTCTCCTGGTCTGACGGACGGGCTGAATGACCTTGCCACGCATTACGGGTGCTGTGCACAGCCTGCCAGAGTAAGGCGTCCCAAGGACAAGGCTTTGGTCGAAGATGCCGTGCACAAGAGCTACAAGCGCATATACGCTCCGCTGCGGAACCGTCTTTTCCACTCCTTGCAGGAACTTAATGCAGCTGTTGAAGAACTGCTTGAAAAGTACAACAGCCGGCGTATGCAGGGATGCGACTACTCGCGGGTGGAACGCTTCCTGGCTGTAGAAAAACCCGAGTTGCTCCCGTTGCCCGGAGAGCGTTACCAGATGAAGCGGCATGCCTTGCTTACGGTCGCTCCGAACTGTTTTGTACAGCTTGGAAGGGAACGGCACCACTACTCAGTACCCAGCCGTTTTATAGGCAACAAGGTGGAAGTCATCTTTACGGACACACAGGTCAGAATCTATCATGACGGCAGCTGCATTGCGACCCACATGCGTTCATTCAAACAAGGAGGCTACACCTGGGTAAAGGAGCATCTTCCTTCACAGACACAGGCTTATTACGAATACTCCCCGCAGTACTTCATAGACAAGGGATCCAAGTATGGACCTATGGCTGAGCATGTCCTGCGTGAACTGTTCTCGGCCACTGACAGACCTGCAGAAGTGTATTACCGCTCCGCACAGGGCATCCTGGCTCTCGCCCGTGAGACAGAACCTGAACTTTTTCTTCTTGCATGCAAGATATCTGTCCAATGCGGAAAATGCAGCTATCCGTTCATCAGCAATCTGGTGAAATCCAAATGCCAGGGCTACCTGATGCTGCAAGAAAAGAATGAAGAAAATCAAGCATCTGCCTTGCCATTGCATGAGAACATCAGGGGAGCGCAAGCTTACAAATAACATATCATTATATCACCATAAAACGGCACAACAATGGAAAAAATCTTATCAGACCTCAAAGCTATGCGGTTGCCAGGAATGGCCCAGACATGGCAGAACCTTATGGAGGCCCACAAAATCGACTCAATCTCAATGGCTGACGGGATGCGCATGCTGATCCAGGGAGAAAACGACATGCGTATGTCCAACCGTACGCACCGGCTTATCAAGAATGCCCACTTCCGTTATACGGTAGCACTGGGTGAGATAGCTGCCGATTCGGCACGCGGCATTGACCAGTCACTGCTCAATGAGGTTGCCACATGCCATTACATCAGACATGGCTATCCCATCATCATTACAGGTCCTACAGGTACAGGCAAGAGCTGGCTGGCATCGGCTCTTGGCCACCATGCCTGCCTATGTGGATACAAGGTCCGCTACTACAATGTGATGAAACTTTTTGAGGAGCTTACCATGGCCCGCATAGAAAGCAGACTCCCTAAACTCTTCGAGCGACTCTCACAGTATGACCTGCTGATACTCGATGACTTTGCCATAAAGAAGCTAACTGCAGAACAGGTGCTCGACCTGATGGAAATCATAGAAGACAGGCACGGAAACAAGTCTACCATCTTTGCAAGCCAGCTGCCCGTAGCAAACTGGTATGAAACGCTCGATAGTAATGTCTCTGCAGCGGATGCGATCTTGGATAGAGTTGTAAATACCGCATCGAGATTTACATTGAAAGGAGACAGTTTAAGAAAAAAACATTAACTTTGCCTCGTCAGAACTGTAACAGCATGGCCGTTTTTGCTGTAACAGTCTACTCCGTTTTTACCATATTAAGGGTTCAACTTTTTGAGATTTATGCTTCAGCTAGATTTCTAGACCTTTTTATTTCAAGTTTTCCTTGGAGGTTCTTCTCCTGCTGACGACCTTTTTTTTAAAGGGATTTCTGCCCCGTCTGAGTTTCTGAGCCTTTTTACGGCCATCACAGGTAAGGGAAGGAGGAATACGAAAAGTTTTGGATGAAAAAAATGTTGGGGACAGCGAGGCCGTCCATCGTTATTTTTTTCAAGACAAAGGGTTTTGGCCCGGAACTCTTTCTTTTCCGACTCCCTTAAACCTTTGCCGTAGAAAAAGGTCAGTCAGACGGAGCATGCAATCAACCAGCAAGACAAGGAGGAAGCAGCCGGATAAAAGGACAGGAGAGGAAATGAACAGACGAATCCATATTGATGGACCGCAAGACAATAGATAAATGAAAAACGCCGAAAATCTGAATCAGAATACATCCAGAAAATGAAGCGAGTTAAGGCACAGCTATTTTTAAGCGCGCTTAAAAATAGCCATGTTCATAAAAAAAATGGCTTCCAGCAATAGCGGGAATATTCAACAAGATAGGTTACACCATCTGCTCTCCAGCATGAAGAATACACTAAATACGTTCGGAAGAATCTTCGCCGATGCAGAAATATTATAACTATTACGACAAAGCTACTCCAAATAGAAGTATCAAGAATCTAGCAAAAAAAATCTTTCCATAAAGTCTCGTAAATACAAAACTTATGGAAAGATTCCCCCTTAAAAAGGTTTTATTTTGAAAATAGAACCTACTATTTTATTTCTCTTGAAATTGAACTTTTCATAGAATATAAATTGATATCATGCTGATAAAATCCTAGAACTATGGCTTCATTAATGTGGTGAAGACGAGCAAAGCTCTTAATTTTTTCTTGCATGGCATGGGGAGAAATTCTAGAATACTGATTCAAAAAGTTAGCCCATATTTCTTTATTAATCAATGCATTCTTTGCAAATTTATTAGCTTCATCCTCACATTTATCTAGTTTTGCACCTTCTATGGCAATAAATCTATCCTCTTTATTATTTATCAAATGCGCATATACATGCCAAATCTCATGCATTAAGGAAAATGCATAGTTATCTATTCTATTTAATCTCAATGTTAACACAATGGTGGGATTATCACCCTGCCAAAAAGAGAATCCATCAACTGGAGTTTTATCAAATTTAGGTAATACAATAAACTTGATACCATATCGTCCTAAAATCTCTTTGGTTAATTCTATTGTATTTTGGTTGGCCTCAAACAGTTGATTCAGTTCATTCACAAGAGACTGCAAATCCTCTTTTTTAAACTTAACGGGGCAATCCAATTTTGAGCTTTCATAAAAAGCATAGTATTTCCATGAAAAAATGCTTATAGGATCACACGTCAGTTTTTCTGATTTTCTAAAATAAGCTACTTCTTTCTCTTGGGAAAACAAGTCCACCAACGATTCTACAGATGAAACCCCAAATATTTTATATATCGTATTGATGTTATCTGCTATCTTTGAACCTATGACATTAAGTTTCTCTAAGCTTTTAACAGCACAGTACTGAGATATAATCTTCCATATCTCCAGGTTCTTTTTTTTCTCTATAATTTTTGCATCTATATTGGCCTTATCAATATCATATTGATTCTGTAATGAAAGCCAGTATGAAGCATCTATATCTAAAATTTCCTGTAACAAGACAGCAAGTTCTGGAGATATAGACCTATATCCCTTCAATATATTGCTGAGCACAGAGGTCGGAATGCCCATCAACAAGGCCAGTTCCTTCTGCCTCATTCCTCTTGCATTCAGTTCATCCTTCAGGATTTCTCCCGGATGAATAGCCATACAAGGAGTACAATCGTTTAAATTAAATTTAGTCGCCATAATGATTGGATATTTCTATTAATTCTATTTCGGTAATTATCAACGAATCATCTATTGCAGAGCTTTTAAATATCAATCTCCACCGATTATTACATCTAACGGATTCAAAATCCTTCAAATTACCCTTTAAACGTTCATAATGTAAACTTCCAATTCTAAACAGATCTTCTATTCTTTTAGCTGCCTTCAAATGGTTATAGGCTTTGACATAACCTTTAACCACCTCCATTGGAAGATTTCTATATCTTTTATCATTGGTGCAACCCTGTTCCAACAATTCAATTAATGCCACATCTTCAGTATAGATATTCATGTGATTGTTTTCGATTTACAATATCGAATACAAAGATAGAAAATTTATTCTATTTGATAATATTATAATCATAATAAATTAGTTATTTTGATAATTATTATGATTGAATACATAGAGAATCCATTATGCTGCTACCCGGTATTTTGCCTTCTGTCGGGCTGAATGTTTTCCCCCTTCAAATAGTTGTAGATTGTCTGAATGGATTTGATGCCGGTAATATTCATGATATCCTTGATGGAGGTACCAGCCTTATACATGGTAATGACTGCTTCCTTCTTGGGTTTCTTCATCTTGGTTCCAGCCTGACGGCCAAACTTCACACCCCGCTTCTGGGCAGCTTCGATGCCTGCCTTGCATCCCTCCAGAATCAGGTTGCGGTTATACTCAGCCAAAGAAGCCAGAATCTGCATGGTAAATCTGCCGACTGCCGTGGATGTGTCGAGATTGTCCTGCAGGGAGACCAGCTTGATGTGACGGCTTTCGAGCTGTGCACAAAGGTCGAGCATTTCCTTGACGGAACGACCCAAACGATCCAAACGGAAAATGACCAAAGTATCTTCCGCACGCAGATAATCCATGCAAGCCTTCAGACCTTCACGATTGAACTCCTTTCCGGAAATTTTGTCCGTGAAGATTCGGATGCATCCGGCCTTGCTGAGTGCATCCTCCTGAGACGAGAGGTTCTGCTCTCTCGTACTGACTCGCGCATATCCTATTTTTTCTCCCATATATCCAAATTAGACTTGATTTTGCAAAGATAGTATTTTTGGATACTAAAGCAAGGGTTATACTTTATATAATATAGGTGTAACCCTTGCTGATTCATATCTATATAAACCTATAGTTTATTTTAGAGATAAATAGACAGATAAAATAAATAGTCATCCATACAAGCTAGTGCATAGTTCAATTGATGTCATCAATAATAATATGGTTCAAAGAATCTCTCGTTCATAAACAATTGTATAACTTCAGAACTAGTTTTTACTGACAACTTGCGTTTAAGTCAGTAATCCAGCAAACCTCACCCCTTGTTAGATGAACTATCTGGTATATCAGAAAGGATTTGAGAAAAAATGTTGTTTAGCTTGATTGCCATTTCACTCGTCTGATTACCATAATTATAGATTTCTCTACATAAATTACGCCGTGCATCCTTGGAATTTTTCTCTTTGTTTTTTTTCTCTTCTTTAAGCTTACCTCCCTCTAATCTATTAGCGAGTTTGTTAAAAGCCTTATTTGTATCAAGCAATTCTAGCAAATCGGATATATCATTTTTTTCACCAGATTCCTTGTATTGTTCTTTTACAACAACAATGTGGTCCAATAGAATATTTCTTAGATCAGATACTTTTATATTGTATTCTTTATAATTTTCTTGAAAGAATTTAAGCCCATAAGATAAAAATTCACATACTAGATTATGTAAAGTAGGCTTATTCAACTCCTTGTAAAAATCAAGGAAACTCTTAAATACAGACTTAGAGTTGAGATTACAAAGTAACTTACATCCATCCTTACCCTTAACTTTTAAAAGAATAAAGCCATTTTCATTCTCGATTCCATAATTGTCTTTAAACCATTTCTGTCTTTCCGCTGCTACTTTACTATTTCTTTCAACTTTCGTCCCTAATAGTTCGTTTGCAACATACTTCATTGTAGCTATTATATAGGTAGGTTTATGCTTTTCTATAGTATTTATGGTAAAAATCACATCATTATCTTGCGTATAATTATAAAGATCGTTTTCTAATATACCACGATAAGGTACATAGTGCTGTAATAAATTCATAAAAACAACCTTTTCCCAAGGAGAATCATCTATTTTGAATCGTTTTTTTAAATATTGAGTTATTGAACTAAAATATGAATGTCCGTGTTCTGCAGATAAAATATGATACACAACCCCCTTTTGTTCATTTGAATTCAAATAATCATATATTGCAATCAAAGTTTCACAGCGCAGTTGTCTATTTCCATCACACCATTCAGGAGGCGGATTATCTTTCTTTGTTTGCGGACAGTTTTTTTTCAGCGGACATTTCTGATCTTTAAGAACAGGACATACAAAATCTTTAGAAGAATATGAATCCTTCAAACATGATTTAGAAGATTCTCTCAAGCAACCAATCTTCAATGCTACAAATTTAGACTCTTCAATTATTTCTTCATCCTTAGTTAGAGTAATGTTTTTCCAATTGTTTATCTGTATTTTATCCTCCTTAATAGCTTTAATAAGAGATGGTATAAGATTTCTACTATCATTTATAGCATCGCAATAATGTCGAGGTCCAATTATTAGTACCTTTTCTTTTTCCTTATTTATACCTGATTCATACTTACTTCCAACATATGGTAAGAATGTGTACTGATTCTGCGTTTCTTGATTGGCCATAGTATTTTTTAGCAATAAAGATAGAAAAAAAATCAATCTTAATATAGTCTGATTAGAATATTTGCAGAAATAAACCGCAATATATAAAACACGGTTATACAAACACGGTTAATACACATCCCTTATTTTATATCTAATCTCAGGAAATGTTCTGAACTTTGCAGCAACAAAAATAAAGAAATATGAAAGTAACATATCACCATTCAATCAAAGACTGCTTTGAGAGTGCGAAAAGGCTAACTCGTGAATACGGTAACCTATCAAAGCATATCCTACATATTATTGAGCGATTCATTATTGCCGATGTACGAAATCATTTGCAGTTACCAGGTAATCCTCATGTATTAAAATACCGATGTCCTAGCGTATATAGTATTACTATTCGTCATCCTCATAGACTATTATATCAAGTGGATGTTGAATCTAATAGCATAATAATACTTAGTATTATGGATTATCATAACCACCAACGTGCTTATTCAAGAATTCTATAGAAACTAGAACTGAAATATTAACCACAATCTGCTTTACAGATTGGCAAAATATAATTTCGATGAAAAAAATTTTAAAAGCGGTTGTAGCTAACCCCAAGTACTATCTTGAAAGGCTAACAGGTAAGAAACGTATAAGCTGCACAGATTATTCATATTTTATGAATAATGGTAAATCAGAGCGCTTGTTTTACAAGCTGATTGAGTTGTTAGGAAATAAGTATAACAGATAGAAAAAAAATGAGAAATATGGAAGAAGTATTCGTAAAAATAGCAAGGCGATTGAGCGTTTGCAATGAAGTAATAAGCATGGATGGAATTAAATTCAGAGGAGTTGGTCCTTATGCTGATATCCATGGATTTTATACACGAGATTCATCGGGTAAAGAAACAATAAACTGGGACAAAAGTTCCTTGCGTTTACTAGAAGTGACGAAAGATTTAAACGATGAGGATTCATTAGATATTCGCCGGGAAACCGGATTGAAAAATCATATCTCAACTAAAAGAATAGGTTGTAGATGGTATAAAAATCTGATGAGATGGGAGTATATGATGATTCAATTCTTTCAAGAAGGAGTAACGCCACGGTTTGAGGATCTGGATGAGCGAATACTGATTGAAAGTTTTAACACTGCACAAACCGCTCGCATCAATGTTAAGAAAATGCCAGGAGGTGGAATTTGTAGTGATATGGAACTGAAAACTCATATCAGATTGTATGGAGACTTGATCGTCCAACAAATACAGAAATTGAATCCAAATGTCATATTCATAGGAGGCTGCACAAACAGTAGAATCTTGAATGATGTTATTGTGCCTGCATATCCCGATTTGCAAGCAGCAGAAGATAGTGGTTGGATCTTTTATTCTCCTAAAAACGATATTGTCGTTATACACGGATATAATCCTACTCCTATCGGTAAGAACGATGAAGAAATATATTCAAAGATGGCATTTGCACTAAGAAATTTTAAACAATCTGAGTTTTATATGAAGTTCAGATCTAGCGTAGATCGCAAGAAGTAAAGAAACTCTGTATATTATGTAGAGCATGTAATCCAAAGGATGTTCTGTTGATTGACAATATCTATAAATCTTGAGGGCAGAACATCCACTCTTTTTCACCCTAAAAAAGCAACTATATGGAAACTTGCATTAAAATCTTAGAATTATCATCAGTATTAGGCAACTTGAACAAATACCTTATCACCATAGGATTGGTCCTACTCGTCCTAACCATACTGTTCCTGCTACGCAACAAAATAGGAATGAAAACAGTTGCCATTTGTTCATTGATAGGCATAACTAGCCTTAGTGTGTATCTTGGGCTCGAATACCATTCTACCAGTAAAATATTTCACAGCACTAGGCCAATGTATGACATTAAGGAATTCATGGAGAATCAAGCAATCGAACCCGCAGACTTTATATCAGACTTCGAGGAGATAGACCAGCATGTGAGACAGTGGTATGAACTGGCTCAGCAGAAAAACATTTCGCTTTCTGAACTATACCAGACCTACAGAAAACAGGTATCGCAAGCACAGAACAAGCGGGAATATTTTGATGTGCTTCAGCGGTACTTTAGCGAGCTGAAGAATAATCATACAGCTTTGTGTTATCAGACCTACAAGGCACACGCAGGTGCCGAATGGAGAGGTGACAGCCTGTATGTGTTGGTTAGCTACTTAAAAAATCCAATGAAGAGCGGCGACCGTATTCTGGAAATCGATGGGAAGGACATATTGGCTTGGCGTGACAGCATGATGCACTATGTCAGTGCATCTACCGATTGGACCCGTAGCACAGCTACGGCCAACTTTGTTTTTGACAGCTATACAGATACACTCCGAAACTATACATTGATGCGTGGAGATTCTCTCTACCACCTCACTCTGCCCTTGCACAGGGATTTCAGAAAGTTATCAGAAAAAATGTATCAGTCAGATAGACGCTATCATCCGTTTATTTTAAAAGAACACCCACAAGGTGATAGCCTAAATCATTCCGATGGTGCTTTCCTTTATAGTTTGTGGCCATGGCTCGTTGGCTGGGAGGTAGAGAAGCTCAAGGAAATCAGCCCGACTTTCAAGGATAAATCGAAAATAGTCATAGACTTAGCCACTACCGCAGAAGATCAAGTTGAACCTGCCCTAGAAATGGTTCGGTATTTTCTGAAAAAGCCTTACGTCACGATTCACCAAGATACGCTTTTACCGCACCCGCAGGCCTACAAAGGCCCCCTGTATGTATTCGTATCCCGGTATACATCCGCTGCCGCAGAACTGTTCGCATCCATTTTACAGGAATCAGGCAGTGCCACGCTGTTCGGTGAAGAAACCCGTGGAGATTTTGGATGCCACATTAAAACCTACTGTACTTCGCATGGCACCTTATTTACCATAGGCGCTGGAAAACCAAAATGGACCACAGCCGGCAAACAGGCCGAAGGGGAAGGGCTTAAACCTGCCATCTGCGTCAGAAAGAGCAACGATATTTCATTGCTGAAATTTGTTCGCAAATCTCACTACAAAGAAATCTACGAACAGTAAAACTGTCTGGAACTAAAGACTCTATCAAATAATTACCACGTATCCTTTTAGCGACAAACAGTATTCTTTCAATGCGTATTCACGACCAAATGGGAAATACACCATTGGCATTTGTACAATCGAAAAATTAAGAGGTTTTTGTATCGCTACAATAACATGAAATGATTATAAAAAAAACAACTCACCTGATGTCAGTGGGTTGTTTTTTTGTGTGGATCAATCCGCCAAGGAAAAGAGCGCAACTGTTCTGCGTCCTTTCTTTATTTCTTCTGACTTCACTTTATCCTCTCTGGCCAACCAGCCGATGGCAGCCAGGATTTCGGTTTCAGCAATTTGGCTGCTCAGCATAACCGGAGAGCCCTATAAACAGATTATTGGTTACTTCGATTGATTACTTTCGGAAGAAATCGCAAATGAGTATGAGCATCATGAAATTGTCGAAAGGATGATTTCAATTCTTCATCCAAAAAATAAGTATGCGTATTGTTATCAGCAGTCGGATTGATTTTCTTGACAAGGGAATCAATACCTCCATTCTGATCAATCCAAATGGAAGCCAATTCTCTGAACTTCAAATCGTAATGATCAATATCTACATCGGCTAAGCTGTTACAAATGATACCCTCATAGGTGAAAGGTCTAAAAGTCATTCTGAATGCCTCGATGCTTGGAACTACCGCACTTCGCAAAGCTTTTAGCACATCATCCGTATCACCATCAACCCGAAATATCTTGGTGAAAGAAATATCTGTGCAAGAACCATCTTCTCGTATTAGATAGAAGCAAGTGGAACCATAAAAGCCTGCATCCCTTCTTTCAATGCCAACAATCTTTTTGCCTTGCGTTTTCAACTCATAATAAGGAGAAAGCGCAAATACTTGCATCAGAAAATGAAAATCAACTGCATCAAGAACCTTACCGTTGCATGGCACACTGTATAAGATTCTGCGACACCTTTCTTTGATTTCTTTCCGTGTCATGCCATGCAAAAGTTGGCTGTGAGAAATCCGCTCAAGAAAATCATTCTTCTTCATAAAAACTAATGTAAAACAGCGCAAATATACATTGGAAATAAGAAGATTATCCTTGAAAGATCTGTTTTTTTACCTAGCGATAAAAAAATAATTCCCGCTACGCAAAAAGACTGCAAACCGCCTATCTACCTTTGCAATGTCAAAAGGAAATAAAGACACAAGGAAGTATGGGTGAGCGGTCGAAACCAGCACACTGCTAACGTGCCGAGCCTCCTGGCTCCGAAGGTTCGAATCCTTCTGCTTCCGCTGTCATGACCCGTTAGCTCAGCTGGATAGAGCACGATGCTACGAACGTCGGGGTCGGGAGTTCGAATCTCTCACGGGTCACACAAGGAACTTTGGCAGACTTGGTGTATGCGCAGGACTGAAAATCCTGAGAACGCGGTTCGAATCCGCGAGGTTCCACTTGCTAAATGGAGTAGGTGGCTCAGTAGGTAGAGCACCAGGTTGTGGCTCTGGTGGTCGTGGGTTCGAATCCCATCTTACTCCCTTCTATACTCATATAAACCTGTCTTAGGTTTAAGCACCGCCTAAACTAGGTGTTACCCAGCACTCTTAGCGGTGCTCTTTTATTTACAGCAGAAACATCAGTTTAGTCTTCAACTGCAGCAAGACCTTGCTCAATTCGACTACATCGGTGTTCTTCTCCATCCGGCCAATCAGCGTAACGGCCTTCTCCACCAATTCATAGTCGTCTTCTGATAATCTATTCTCTCGGATGGAGTAATCCGGATCAGCATACCGGTAATACTTGTTGTCATAAACTTCTATCGGGGCATTGTAGCCCAACTTGTCTGATCTCATCAGTTGGATGTCTCCTTGAACGGTTCTTATCGAGACCCCCTTGGCAATTCCTTCCATCTCATACAGGGCATCGGAACAGGCATCCACCAGGTCGTCTATGGTCCATTTTCTATATCTGTTTCTCAAGCACTTGTCTATGGTGTTATATCTAATCAGTGCATTCTTGTTGGCTGGCATACTCTTTACTAATAATGATAGGGGTGTTACGTTCATACGTGCCCTGCCAGCGACCCAAAATGCTGCACCGGAAAGGCACAAAAAAAATCGGAAAGTTTGCGAACTATCCGATTCATCCTTCATAGGTCTTATGTTTTGAATTGCTGATCGACTAACTGACAGCAAAGAAAGGAATACGATGTCGGAACCGTTCTGCAAACAGCATACGAAAAGAACTGCTAAATCGATGGATAAAGCAACGATGACCCAAACTTCGACTGCTGGGGCGATGTAAACGATTCTGTATGTTCGACAATAAATTCATCTATTCTATTTCTTTGTTGGTACGGCAAATGTACTTCTTTTTTGGTTATTTTCAGCACATTGCACCATTTATTTCTTTTTCGGCTGCAAAGTTAACCTGCCTATACGCAACTTTTTTGCATAGCAACAAATAAAAAATAATGCGTAGATTTAACGCATGTAATTTGCTTGCGTCATTTTAACGCATTATATTTGCAGCATGATTAATCAATGAACCTATTCGAATAGATAATATGGAAGAGAAAAAGTATTGCTATAAATACCCGCACCCGGCCGTAACTACCGACTGTGTCATCTTCGGTTTCGACGGCAAACGGTTGCATATTCTGTTGATTGAACGCGGACTGGAACCTTATAAAGGAAGCTGGGCTCTGCCGGGCGGATTTCTGAAGATGGACGAGACAGTGGAAGAAGGTGCCGCCCGCGAACTGTATGAAGAAACCCATGTAAAGGATGTCTATCTGGAGCAGTTTAAGGTATTCAGTACCGTGGACCGTGACCCGCGCGAGCGGGTCATCACCGTGGCTTTTTATGCCTTGGTGCGTCAGACCGGCTATCGCATCCTGGCCGGAGACGATGCCGCCCGTGCTTCGTGGTTTGAAGTGGACGAGCTGCCTCCCCTGGCTTTCGACCATGAGGAAATCATCACTCAGGCACGGGAGCACCTAAAGGATAAGCTGAAGGTGAGTCCCATTGCCTTCCGTCTACTGGATGAGCAGTTTACCATGGGCGACCTGCAGCGGGTGTACGAACTCATCAGCGGACGCAGCTACGACCGACGAAATTTCTACCGCAAAGCGCTGGCCTCTGGTCTGCTGGAAAACGAAAGTGAGAAGAAGGTCACTCAAAATGAAGCGGATGACAACCTGGATGACTGCTGTATGGCCGATTGTACACCTGCTGCGATGATGAAGGCTACCTGGACCTCGAAGTCTCCAAAAAGCAAAACGCCTACCCAGAAATTCCGTTTCAACGAGCAGAACTTCGAAGAAATGGATGAAAGCGAATCAAAACGAAACCCATTCGATTTCTAAAGAGGATATCTTTTCACTGACGAGTGCACGCGTCCGAAGAAGGAAACTCTGCGAAACGATAGTGATAGAATAAAGTATGAACCCTTTTAATGAAAGAACTATGAAACAGCAAATTTATAACCTGATTATTTTGGACGAAAGCGGATCGATGGATTGTGTGACCCGGCAGACCCTCAACGGATGCAACGAAACCCTCAATACCATCCGCAGTGCGCAAGAGAAATATGTAGAAACACAAGAACACTTTGTCAGTATTTATGCTTTCCAAAGTAGAGGAAGCCGCCCTTCCCGGTACCTGTTCAAGAACCAGCCGGTGGAGAACGTGAAGCACATCACTTCGGACGACTACGCTCCTTGGGGATCTACCCCGCTGAATGATGCCGTCGGTTCGACCTTGGCTGATCTGAAAGCCATCGTACGACGTGCCGAAAATGCCATCGGCAGTGTGACCATCATCACGGATGGAGAAGAGAATTCCTCCGAAAAATACACGACCGAAAAGGTGGCCGGTATGATTGAAGCCTTGAAGGAAATGGGCTGGAATTTCAACTTCATCGGTGCCAACATTGACGTGGTGGAAACGGCTCAGCGCTACTGCATCGACAACGCCCTGGAATTTCAGCAGGATGATGCCGGAACGGAAGAAATGTTTTTACATGAACGCAACAGTCGTATGCGCTATTATGACAGGATGAACGAGGTGCAAGTATGCTGTATGGCCGCTCCGTCGATGTGTGACGAAGACCGTCAGGCCATGCTGCGGCAAGCTTCGGACCATTACTTTGACGAAGAAGCAACAGCCGAGGAAACGAAAGACGACAAATTGAATGTTAGACCGTAAATAGCCAGCCATGTTAGGAGCCATTATAGGAGATATCATAGGGAGTCGGTGGGAGTTTTGTCCCACCAACGACTATCACTTTGAGTGGATCAGTGCGCAGAATGATTATACCGATGACACCCTCTGCACCGTAGCCGTGGCAGATGCCATCGTACATCAGAGCGACGATTACGGCAGCTACATCCACCGCTGGTGCCGTAGTCATCCCTGTCCCATGGGCGGCTATGGCGGGCGGTTCGCCCAGTGGGTACGGAGTAACCGTCCCCAACCTTACGGCTCGTTCGGTAACGGGTCGGCCATGCGCGTCAGTGCCATCGGATGGGCGTTCGATGAAACGGATGACGTGCTTCGCGAAGCCGAAAAGTCGGCGGCCTGCAGTCACAACCATCCCGAAGGCATCCGGGGCACCCAGGCAGTGGCGCTGGCCATC
>OJNQ01000097.1_pt1 | contig 63981 bp, 48 predicted proteins | sample 1597621 | NCBI WGS metagenome assembly OJNQ01 (sample SAMEA2452137, study PRJEB22498) | human gut metagenome | reverse complement strand
ATCTCTCTAGTAGCCCATCCTCTAACATTCTTGGTATAACCCGATTAATTAAATAAGAAGCCTCTCTATGAACAGCTTCCGCTATTATTTCCAGAGCTACATAATCCTCACAAACAGATAGTATTAACCTCGACAAATCCTCATAACGCATATATTTCTTACTTTCATCCTTCTCCAGTTTGCTTTCATCTTTTTGAGACTTGCTTTCATCTTTTTGAGACTTGCTTTCATCCTTTTGAGGCTTGCTTTCATCCTTCTCCAAAAACAGCAAACGGTACCTAGTTCCCCGGCCATTTCCTATAGACTCCAAAAAACCAGCATTGCACATACTTTTTAGTAGCTTTGTAATATTTGAGCTATGTTGGTTCAAAATATATTGAAGTCTTTCATTAGATACTTGTTTTTCAGAGTAACAAAGAGCCAAAACCGTGAATTGATCATATGGAATTCTTTCAATTTCCCGTCCAAACAGACGCTTAAGTTCTTCTAAAACTTCCTCTGGATACAAACTTTCCATCGGTAAATTCAACACCACCCGATCCGGGTGACTTTGCTCCTCCACAAATGGAGGTCTCCAATTCGCATTTTTCCAACCCATAAAAATCTTATTCACCCCACTTCCTGCTTTCTCAGAGAAGCCAATCAGCATAAACATCTTTTGCAAGCTCTTATTACGGCATATACTTTCACCTCCGGCATAATACTGGGCCTTACTCACTAGCAGTGTTCCGGGATTTTTAAATACATAACGATCTTTCCATTGTTCTATCGTTATATTTCCTTCCTCCATATAATCACAATGCACCAATGTATTTACAAATGCCTCACGTAAAGCGACATGCGTGGTAGTATCTTCCAATCTCACACCATTCTCCAAACGGAATGGCTTAGGCAGTACAGATGATAATTTAGGATACACACGCCGATAAAATTGAAAAAGATTCGCTTCCCAAGTTCCATCCATACAAATGCGATCTGTCCATCTAACATTCTCATCTACCGACATTTTTTCCTGATAATCCGGAAAATAAGATGGAGCACATTCATTATCCGTTATACTTTCTGTCCTTCCAAACATTAATATACCCGCTAAAGTAAACCCTTCTTGACCTGTTTGCCTATCTTGTCGATATCCTCCCAATTTTCTCAAAAAAGCCATATCATCAAGTGTCAACCAAGGGTGATCTGGCTGACGACTAGAAAGTAGCAGTCGATATTGTTTAAGTGAGTCCAAATCAATATCTTCCATTGAATAATTACATAAAATACGAGAATCTCTCGGATGTTCCTCATCCGCATCGGCAATCATTCTGCGAACTTCCGTATCCGTACATTTATAATCTCCCTCATTATTTCGTTTATAAGTATGTCCATTCAAGGGATTTCTTGTTAAATATACAGGACGTTGTGAACGAGATGCTCTCGGAACATAAATCAGCAAAAGAGATTTTCCTCTATAGTCTACCTCTTGAATATTCTTGTCAGTAAGTAAATTAACATTAACGCAATCCGGATTATTCAATTGGTTACAAATGATTTGCCGATAAGACACAATTTGCTCTGGAAGAAGTCCCTCCACAAATAGTGCCCCATTTTTCTCCTTTATTCCCAGAACGATAGTTCCTCCATCTGTATTCGCAAATGAAGAATACGTTTCCCACACACTATTTGGGAATCCGGCACGAGCGGTCTTAAACTCTAAATCGACAGCCTCTTGACTACGTAACAAGCTATCCACATATTCTACAAAATCCCACTCGTCCACCTTAATCCATTCAGGCTTATGCTGATCGTCCATTTATTCCATTTTTCCACAAATGTAGCAATTTTCATTTGCTTTCAATCACCTACCAACAAGCATTCATTCTTACTTCGATATGCTGATCTTCTTTCACGCTATTTTCTCTTATTACACAGGCTCTGATACAAAGCTATATATTTTTCGGCAATAACCGATTCCCTATAACAATCATGCACCTTGCGGACGCAAGCCTCACTAAATCGAAAAGTCTTTTGGTTGTCAATTATCCACTTAATCCCTACAGCCAAATCATTTGTATCCTTATATTTAGCTACATACCCATTCTTCAAATGATCTATCATCTCCGAAATCCCTCCTGTCTCAAATCCCACACAAGGCGTACCGCATGCCATCGACTCCATAATCGTATTGGGTAAGTTATCCTCCAACGAAGGAATAACGAACATATCGGCACAGGCATAAGCGGAAATCATAGAGTCTTGATCCGATATATATCCCAGCGTATTCACCTTAAAAGGAAACTGGCTAATCAATTCTTCCGAGCTATTTCCCATCAACACGATTTCTATGCGATCTTGGTATTTCTCTTTTAGTTTTTCGCAAGCCTCGATCAAAAAAATCGCTCCTTTCCGGGTATCTGAAAGCTTAGCGGCGGCAAAAAGAAGGAGGAACTTATCTTCCGGCAGGCCGAATCGTTTACGGGCCACCTGCTTTTCCATACGCTTAAAGGCTGTCACGTCAATCGGGTTAGGAATCGAGGTAAAACAGGCTGTTCTCAACCAATTGCCTTTTTTGGCCTCTTCCATTATCCATCGGCTACAACCGACAAATGTAATCTTAGATAACCCTATTTTCCCTTTCTCCTTAAAAACAGAAGCCGCTAAATCAAAAAACGGATTTCGTTTCAGCATCGGGCACTGATAACAATTCGATATATACTTCTCACATCCTCCCGGATAATGACAAATAGCCGTAGCAGGCCACAAATCATGCATAGTCCACACAATGGGTTTTCCGGTATTTACTAATTTCTTAATATCAGAAAGAGATAGAAATCCTTGATTAACCCAATGCAGATGAATCACATCCGCCTGTTGCACTAATGGGTGCTTCGATAAGTCCGTGCCTGTATTGGCTATGGAAACTTGAAAGAGGTTCTTCTTGCTAAAGAAGTTACAGATAAAGATTATCAGTCGTTCCCAAATGAAACGAAAAGAATTAAGCCTATGTGAAGTCCATGAATTATTTACAGAGAAAACTTTTACATGGTCTGTTTTCCGATCACGTACTAACATAGAAACCTCTACACCAGATTTACCCAATGCTTTCGCTAGTCGGTTCGCGGCGACTGCCGCTCCACCAGTTAATTCAGAGGTATTTAATATCAATATCTTCATGACTTCTCTATTATTTTCCAATAACCATTTTTATCTGCACCTACACGTTCTATGTAATTCTTATCTTTCAACGCCTTCATTATTTTGCGAATATATTGTACCGTTAGCCGCAACTCCGCAGCTAATTCTAATTGAGTAACAGATGGCTTATTTGCAACGAGCCTATAGACAGCTCTGTATCAGTAAGCTCATTTACCCGCTCATGAGAAAAAGTTAAGTACAAAAATCCCATCTTATACTCATACATAGGAGCGGATAATCCCTCAGCTACGCAGTTATCAATAATACGTTGTGTTCCCCGCCCCCAACTTTCCATAAAACCTGCCTTGTAAAAGACATCCGCTATCAATTTATTATGAGGTCTAGAGGGGTGAGATCGAGATAAATCCTCCTCGATCACACTTTCCCATGTCAACCCCATTTTCGCAGCCAAAAACATATTTAGCTGATTCCCTTGTAGCTCGGAAGTAACGCTTCCACTCCGGGTATAATACCGTCCATGCACGGAAATCGGCATGGCAGAAGGTTGGACTTCTATCTCCAAATATTCTTTACCGGCCTTCTCCCTCAAATGGATAAGAGGCATAATACCCGTTTTCTGAGCGATAAAGTTCGGCAGTTTCTCAATCAACTTCTTTGGCTGCTCTATCCCTACAACTTCTCCTTTATCATCGATACCGATATATAATACACCACCCTCCGTATTACAGAAAGCTGATATATAACGGGTATATTCGTCATGCCATGACTCCTTAAATTCGGTATGTTGGTTTTCTTTCATTCTATTGTAACTACTCTTATCAACCCAAAGGTACTGAACATATTAGATTAAACAATAATGCTTTATGAATATCAAATAAAAATTTCAATCAAACGACCCTATCAATCATGAAAAAACAATAAACACTTTTTGCGAAAGTATCTCAAATACTTACTTAAATCAATGAAAAATCTAAGTAAAGCAGGTTTATAATTAATAAAGCCCACATGTTCTATACCTTTAGAATGAAAAAAAGTACCTTTATCTCTAAAAATTATTTTTGCATGTATGGGGAAAAAGAACTTCTCTGGTTTTCCATATATGGTATCCACAATCTTTATTTTTTTATTTAGTAGATACCTATTTAAATAAGACTCATCAGCAACAGCTGCTATATTATTTTTTTCCACATCTATATCTACCGCAATCATACACTGTTCAGCAAGTTCCAAATATTCCTTTGTACGTCCACCATTTAATCCTCCTTGAAAGTAATACACTCCTTCATCATAAGAAATATAAGCCAAGGAATTTGGATTTCTATCATATGGAAACTTTTTAGGAGACTTTATTTGATATATATGCCAAGATAAAGCCAATAAATAACCCTCGCTTTCACATGGAATCAGTTCCTTACTCAGAATTGTCCGTTTAAAAATAACATCCCCGTTGAAGAAAAACAAATAATCACATTGAGACAAAGCAATCCTATGTTCATAAAACATTTTAAACCTATACAATGTATTATTTCTTCCCCCTAAGTCTTTTTGATACAATTTTACAACTGATTCAGGAAAAAAATCATCGCTATCTGTAAATACAAAATAGATTTTTTCAGCATCCGGGAACAAATACTTCTGACTTGTTTTATAAAAATCATCCCACAAGCTCAAATATTTACCTATTCCTATATATAAAATTCCTATTTTCATTCCAACTAATTTTTTAACTATACGGTCAACAAAGCCAAAGCTATTTCCTTTGTACATCGTTCTAAATTATAGGTACGTTCAGCCAATCGTCTCGCATTTTCCCCTAAACGCTTGGCTTTTTCTGGATGGCTACTCAAATATTGGATTGCCTCAACCCAACCGTTCACATCCCCATATGCGATTTTTATTCCAACCTGCTCTTTCTCTACATCAAACGGAAAGGTCGGATTATCCGTAGATAGTATAGGTAATCCGAAAGCTAGTGCCTCTACCAAAGAAGTCAGACCAACCGTATAGGGAAAATTCAAACAACAAATCAAAACAACAAAAGCATTATTCGTTTTCTCTGCCATTTCAAGATGAGTGGAATCTACAATATGGAAATGTATATTCTCTTTTAACACACCTATTTCTTTTTGCACAAGTAGTTCATAATCACTGACTCTTCCTCCAAATCGAGTCGTATAAATATCACAGGATTCCGTTAACTGGCTAAAAGCCCGAATAAGCGTTATAAAATCACGATTCTCTCGACCCGTAGATACAAAATGAGATGAGGTTTGTCTCTTTGCTATCAAACGATCATAAAAGACCAAGTCGCCCCCCCAATGAACTACAAAAGCATTTTCCTTCTTTAACTTTTTCGTTTTCAAAGATTCACTCAATAAGGCCTCACTAAAAAAGAACATTTTATCAATCCCTTTATAGAAAAGGGCAGACCCCCACCTTCTAATAGGACTCTCAGGAACTACCACTGCCGTATGATGCCAAATCACTATAGGCTTTCTAAATAAGCCTAATGCCCTCATAAAAATCAATAGTTCCAAACCTGTATGAGTGACCGCATAAACCGCATCATAACTTTGAGAACAAGACAATATCTTTCTCAAGTTGTAAAACATCAGTTTCCACTTATGAAGATAGGGATTGAAGGGAAAGGTATGATATATACATTCAACACCATATTGAGATAAATGTGTCAGACCATATAAAAGATGTCCGGGAATCTTTCCTGCCTTCCAATCTTCATAATAAGATTTAATGGGCACCATATGGTAATAATAAACTTTCATCATCAATTCTATTTATTCAACAAGTCATCTAATCGGTTCATAAAATTAGCAAAATATGTATCATAACTATTTAGCATCTTATTCTCCTTAAGTCTCAACTCTGATAAAACAGGAGTCATATCCAAAGCTACTGTCAATTGCTCTACCAGCCCATCTTTTGAGTGAGAATCAAAAATCGCACCATTCTCTAAAGGATTAACCAAACAGGCGGCTCCTGCCGCAGAAGAGCATAAGGTATAACAACCAGCCAATAATGCCTCATTCACCACCGCTCCAAAACGCTCATAATAACTTGGCAGCACAAATATCTGGCCGACATTATAACAAGCATATAGATCCTTACCTTGCTTTTTCCCAGCGAAAATCACATGGTCAGCCAATCCATTTCTCTCCACATGTCGCTCTAAAGCCACTCGCTGATCACCATCACCTACAAATAAAAGAATAGCCTTAGGATACCTATTTACAACCAAGGCTAAAGTATCCAGTAAAAAGAATAAATTCTTGATATCTATTAAACGACCGACAAACAGCAGAACTTGCCTACCTCTTAGATGATACGTATCCTCCAACATCCTAGAAACAGGCAACGCATTCTCCAATAGCAACCTAAAATCTTGATCTTTTTGGATAATCGGGAAAAACAAAAATTTCCGCTTCGCCTGAAAGTGTTTAACATACCAAGACAGCACATCGTCATTTGTCAAGATAATGCCACTGTAAAACTTAACCGCGATAAAACGCATACATCTTTTCACAAGACTTGCGCTTTCAGCAATCTCTTTGCTATCATCACAAATCGTAAAAATAGACAATTTCCAGTTGAATAGGAATTTATAAACCAACAATAATAAACCCAATATATTATACTCACTACAAAATACCACATTCGGCTGTTCCTTCCTCAATATCGAGAAAACCTGTGTCCTAAGATTCTTAATCCCGAATAATCCCGAAGCCAGAAAGCGAGGTACAAATTCCAATCGCCCTCTCAACTCATCTTGAGCGAATGATTGCTCCAATACATCTCCAAACTCAAAATAGAATATAGCATCAAACTCCTTATTCAAAGAATTAAAAAAATCTATTCGATAAGGAGCTATCGCCGGATGAAAAACCACAAGTTTCTTTTTCATTTCAAAATGCGTTTTATCTTTTCGGAGTTCCATACTTTCCTATTTGTCTCCAACTTCATTTTCCAATAAGAACGTCTTTCCGGATTTCCCAACAATAAGAATTGAAGAATACGAATATAACTTTTCAACTGGGTAATAGCAAAGATCAATTGGCAGCCAAAGATACCATAAACCTTTCGAAAGTAAATGTATTGCCCCTCATATAAAAAATAAAGGCGGGATTGCTTTATATAAGAAGCACGCCCCTCCAAATGAGTAATTTGAGCGGATGGAACTGAATAAATGGAAAAGCCCGCCCGGTTGATGCGATGGCACAACTCCGTTTCCTCATAGTTCATAAAAAACTCCGGAGAGAAACCACCCACCTCCAACAGAACAGATTTCCGAACCATTAAATCCGCTCCTGTAATTGACGCTACCGGGATAGGCCTATCTTCCTTATTAAAATATACCGATCGCGGGAATGATAAGTTAATCGGAGAGATATACAAAACAGATAAAAATTCCCATATAAATGAAGGGAATTTTCTGCTAAATGAAGTTGTGGGTACCCCTTGCTCATCATACAAATTCCCGCCACAAGCTCCCACATTGGGGTGTTCTACCAAATACGTATACAACGTATCAACCGCATCATTCCGTAATAGGGTATCCGGATTCAAAAACAAAATACAATTACCGGAAGCATACGACATACCCAAATTATTCGCACGCCCAAATCCTAGGTTCTCTGAAGCTTGTACACATACAACTTCTGGATAACGTTTTTTTATCAATTCTAACGAGCCATCGCCTGAATCATTGTCTACGACTATTATTTCATAACGATACCTTACCGCTTTCTCTTTCAGCGACCTAATACTGTCCAATATCAATGGAGCTGTTTTATAATTTACATATATAATAGAAATATCCATCTTAATTAAACACTTTGAACTTCAACCACGCTAGCCCTGATCGATTCGAAACATACAACCAAGCTAAACGCCACCAATCTTTCTGAGAATATTTAATCTGCTTACGTCGATGTAGCAAGAGATATATGTCTTCCGCCTTGCCGACAAAATAGCTGAGCCCCAATTCTTCACCCTCTTTTTTACCCCCTCCACAAATCGCAGATACTACATTATCCGCATGTTGTCTATATTGAACCAGTTTATGATCACAAAGATAGATACCTCCGTTATGATAAGCCATAATCGCCAGCCATTGATCATGGTAATAATAATGAATCGGAAAAGGAAATAATATGTCTTTCAATGACGCACAAAACAAACAAGTACAGCCCATCACATTATTCAAGCCATAAAGATATGTAGCTAACGGAACCGAACAAGGGAAATCCAATCTCTCAGTCATCTCTCGCCCTTTCACATCCACATAACGGATATTTGAATGTACTAACGATACCTTCTTTTCACGCATTATATGCAACAAGATCTCCAATTTATTTCTCTCCCAGATATCATCTTGGTCTGAAGGAGCGATATAGTCACCTTCCGCTAAAGCAATCGCCTTCTCGAAATTACGCCGGACACCCAAACGAACCTCATTCCGTATAATCATCCAACGGATACTTGGATAGTCATCCGCAAACTCTCTTACAATATCCATCGTACGGTCGGTCGATTGGTCATCACACACTACGATCTGCCACGGTAGAATCGTCTGTCCAACGATACTCCGCAACTGCTCACGAATGAATTTCTCTCCATTATAAGTACATAATGCGACACTTATTTTATCCTTTCCTATCTTTACCTCTTTCATTTCCGACATTTATTAAGGAGTAAATTCACGCCTTCCAAGAATACGACAGAACGCAACCGCCATAAAGCGAACGCATAAAAAAGAATTGACAAACTAATTTTCAATAGTAACAATATATATAGATTCTCAATCTTAATCGTTAAGACATATACCACAAAGAAGACGAACAAAGTAACCACCAAATAAGGTAACACATCTTGCGCCAATTGTACCAAACGGACACGAATCAATCGATAAACCAAAAGATGCCACACAAATAACATAAATACATAAGTAAGCACATATGCAACAACCATACAAAGAATACCAAAAGATGCAGTAAGCCATAATATAGCCAATTGTAATATACCATGGAACACATTCGCATATAAAAACGTATCCGATTTCCCGTGCGAGACAAGAACTTGGGTATATAGCAATATAAGCGGTCCTATCGCCCCTTGAACGCACAATATTTGTAATATAGGTACACTCTCTAACCATTTATTGCCAATCGTGGCACAGATAAACTCCTCTGCTACAAAAGCCAATCCCAGCATAGCTGGAAACGACACGAACGCAGCGAAACGAACCATCTTGCGGAATACATTCCGCTGACGTTCCAAATCATCATTCACTTGCACGAATACAGGTTGCGCCACCGAATTGATCATATTGCTCAACATCGAACCTCCCATAGTCATCCACTTATTTCCTTGCGAATAATAGCCTAACACATTAGCGTTATATAATTTACCTAACAAAACAGAAAACACATTATTATTGACCTGTTGGAAAATATTCGTAAGGAACAACTTTACACTAAACGGAAACATCTCTTTCAGAGGTTCGATCGAAAAATCAAGACTAGGGCGCCAAGATACAACCATCCATTTCAACAAAGATACACTTGCCACATACACCGTACTTTGAATTGCCAATGCCCAATAAGCAAAACCATTGAATGCCAAAAGAACCCCACATATACCCGACAAGAACAACGCAAAAACATCAATCTTCGCCTGTATCTTGACTTGTAATTGCTTAAATAAGATAACATGAGGAACAATCGCCATTCCAGAAAACAAAAAACTCGCAAATATTACCCGAGATAAATTAACCAGTTCTTGACGATCATAAAATGACGCAATCAGCGGAGCTGAAAAAAAAAGAACAATATACAAACAGATGCTTACAACAAAAGAAAACCAAAACACTGCATTATAATCCTTATGAGTAGCATCCAATTTGTTAGTCAAGGCTACCGAGAAGCCACTATTTATAATCGTACCTGCAATACCACTAAATATCGCCAACATCCCAACCAATCCATAATCCTCGGCATTAAGTGTACGTGCCAGATAAATACCAAACAACATCCCCAACAACTGTTGCACACCATTACTTACCCCTCCCCAGAAGAGCCCTTTCGCTGTCTTATCTTTTAATGATTGTTCCGCCATTTGATACGTATGGTAAAGTGCGGCAAAGATAAGCATTTACCTTTGGCTAACACTAAAAAAATGAAAGCTTTTCTTTGCTTTATGTATATTTACGATCTTCCGCAGATGATGTGGAAACAAAGAGTTATTGTAAAAATTCTTTTTATCCCTCGAACCCTCTTTATCTTCCATAGAAAAACACGTACGTGTTTTCTTAAAAACATGAGCAACTTTTCAAAAAAAGACGTACATGTTTTCCGAGAAACATGCACGTCTTTTTGGAGCTCTGATTATCAAATAATTATAGCGACACACAAAATCATCACCTTATTGTAATGATTTCACATATCTACTCACTACTATTTCACACTTTTCCCCGCATAAATCCTCCGTATAATATCCACCACCTTCATACCTTCCAAGACGTTGGTCGTTATGATCTCGCCGGGGACGCCGGAAAGGACATTGACCACGTTACGGATCACGAAGTTGTGGTTTTGGGCGGAGCCTTTGTAAGGGCCATAATCATTGCCGGGGTTGGTAGGGGCCAATTCCGGTATTTCATACCCCTTGATATGGCAATATTCTACCTCATTCATATATTGACCGCCGATTTTCACGCTGCCATTCTCAGCCACGATCAGCATGCTGCTTTCCAGATTCTTGTCCCATACCGCCGTAGAGTAGCTCAAACTACCCATTCCACCGTTCACGAAATTAAAATTCACGAAACCGGAATCCTCAAAGGCGGTCAGTTTCTCGTGGTTGAAGTCGGCGAAACGGGTCTGGATATTACAGATATCCCCGAATAACCAGTACATAATGTCGATGAAATGGGAGAATTGGGTGAATAAGGTACCACCATCCAAGGCAGCGTCGCCATGCCATCCTCCGGGTTTATAGTAGCGTTCGTCACGGTTCCAGTAGCAATTCAGCTGCACCATATAAATCTGGCCTAATTTTCCGGACTCAACCATCTCCTTGATCCAGACCGAAGGCGGGGAATATCGGTTTTGCATCACGCAAAATACCTGCTTACGGAATCTCAACGAGGTATAAACCACTTTCTCGGCATCCGCCAAGGTCAAGGCCATAGGCTTTTCTATGACCACATGATGTCCGCTCTCTATCGCTTGGATCGCCATCTCGGCATGTAAGCCGTTGGGCGTACAAATATTCACCACATCTATATCCAATCCCAAACGGAATAGTTCATCTATATTCCGGGCGAAAGGGACCGCATAAGCCTCGATCCCCAGCTCCTCTTTCGGACGGATATCACACAAAGCGACCAACTCCGCCCCTTCATCCCGGGTAATCATCTCGGCATGACGCTTACCTATATGACCACAGCCGATTACGGCGAAACGTATCTTCTTTTTCATTTAATTTCTATTAACTAAGAAGATACAAATATACCTATTCCACCTTAGTTATTCCACATATTGCTCTAAAAAATGTCGATTAATCATATTCAATACCAAAAAGCCAAGTCCACAGACTGATTACATCACCATCTTTAAATCTATTATTCGACCAAAATCAACAGAGATAACCAAACTTGAACCTTAAATAAGATATATTTCCACATTTTTATTTGTAAATTTGATATTTTTACTATATATTGCCACTTGATTTTTATTTCCATTTATTTTATAACATCGACATTATTATGAAAAAAAATCTTGAGAGTTTAAATTTTCTGTCATTCGGAGACTTTCTTCTACACTTATTCCCTTGTGTATTAGGCATGATAGGCATATATGTTATCATATTTCTAATGAATGGTAAAAACGCTCCAAGTGCTCTTGAACTCAATATCACATTTAATATTGTCATCATTATCATCTCGTACTGTATTGGCATGGTATTATCTAATATATCATCCTTCTTTTTTCTTCCATATAAAAACATATAACGAAAAACTAAAATCACATTTACAATTTCTATTATCAATCTTACAAATAATTCATTAAAAAAACAAATAATATGAACAATAACTATCACTACAAAGAGAATAACAATATTCTATGGAAGGATTATTCTATTTTAATCAACTCCCTAGAAATAGACAAAACAGTTTTAAAAAAACTAAATAAATCAATCATTAAAAATGATCTACAAATCATTTTTTTAATCCTTGCACACGACAAACGACCAGATTTAGAATCTATCACTAATTCAATAAAGCTAATCAATAAAATCACATTAGACAACATACATATCGCATTAAGTTTCCAAGGCAAAATAGAAAAAAGCTTCAACAATGTAATATTTATCAACAACCATGTGTCATTAAGTATAAAAACAGGAATTAATTTAACCTCTGGCAAAAGTGAGAATATGTTAGTTGGGATTAATGAGTTAAATAAATTATTCCATAATAAAGAGAACCGCACATTCATAATTACCATAGATTCTGATTATATTCTATACGATTATGTAAATTTAATATTATTATTTACCCCATGGGTATTCAGTTTTTGTGAAGATGAATACAAAGACGTTCAATTTGTCAAAGCGTCAGGATTGTTTATAAACATAAAAGACTTATTTAGTAGAACTATCCCCAAAAAAGAAATGCTTTCATTTCAAAACATTATTGAAAAATACAAAAAAGAAAATCTAGATAAAGATATTTGCACAACCCCAAAAAATTTAAATCTTATATTTTCAAATAATGAGATTAAGGAACTCAAAAATTTTCTTTCGAGTAGAATAACTATTGGCGGTAGAATAGCAAAAGCATTTGATATGCAAAAAGTTATTTTATCTGACACAATTTACGGAAAGAATCTCAACAAAATAAGATCCATCTTACACGGTAATCAAGGAACAACATTAGCCAACTGGAATCATATACCTTTCGTTAAAGGCTATGGCCTTGAACTATCCTTCATTTTTGAATTTTTATACAACAAACATTTCGATAAACTTAAGTTAGTTGATTGTGAGATACTACCTCTCTCACATAAAACAAAATCAGACAATGATAGTCTAACTATGGGTATTAAGCTATTTTCAATAGTAAAATCATACTATGATTTTTTAGAACAAAAGAGCAGAATAGAGATGGACATAAATGCCACGAACCATACGGATCTTTTTGATGTAGAGATGATTAAAATCACCTTAAATAATGAATTAGACTTATTACCTTCTTACAATAAATCCATCTTAAAAAGATTGAACAAATGAAAAAAAATTCCACAACAAGCAATACAAGAGAAGATCAGATTATTCCATGGGTAAATTATGATAAAAGAGATGACAAAGAAGACTTCATTGTTCTAGACTCATCTTTCCCAAAATATAGATGGGATAATATTAAAATAAAAGACAAGAAAGAGTTTTTTATCTGGGAAATTCCCAACAAATTCAAAGACATACTTCAAGACTATCATTTCGACTTCCATACCAAGAAACAGTCTTCGATATATGATAAATTATATTCTCTTATAAGAAATAATTATAATTTTAAGAATATAGATAGTATCCTTGATGAGATCGCAGAAGATACTGCCCATTTTTTTATCTATGAATGTAAGCGAGGGAATTGCCGTCCTAATAGATACATGTATGCAGTCGATTACATTTCCAGATCTTCATATAACGGAGAAGGCATTATTAATTTAGACATATATACAACCGATCAATTCACATTTAAATTCATGACCAACCTTTATAACAAATTAAAATCTATAAATAACATTTTTCCTGTCAAGAACTTTGGAGATATTAATCGTTTGGTACCATTTTTAAATTCCATTGGATTAGGAGGATTTATTATTGTAAGAAAAGAAGAAAAAAACATATTCTTATTTTCTCAATTAAATAGAAACATCAATTCTTCTGAATTATGTCATTTTAGCTATGAAAAAACATTCATGCCAATTGATATGGAAGATTCAGACGACAATCTTACTCCACTTCAAAGATGCTTATTTAGGGCATTAGATAAAGATAATGGTATAACTCTTGATTCTCTTAGCATTCAAGTTGATTATGGCATATGCGACTTTGGTTTAATCTACAATGAACGATTTGAATTTGAAATCTGTTCTTATATAGTAATAAACACCAATGATGATTCTGTACTAGAAGAACTAAGAGATAGATATTTAGCCTTAGCTAATGAAAGTAAATACCGGACCTTGGCTATGCATTTTATAGATGCGGAAGATATTTCCTCTTTTTTAAAAACCTATAAAGCCACACCTGAGTCCATTGAAATATCAAAACTATTGAATACTAGATTAAATATAAAGTTAGGCAAAGATAAAGATAAGCCTATTAAAGTATTTATATCCTATTCATGGGATAGTTATGAGCACAAAAAATGGGTATTGGATCTCGCTAATAATTTAACAAAAAACGGAGTTTTTATCTTTTTAGACCAATATGATTTAAAAGCAGGAAAAGACATGATTCATTTTATGGAAAACTCTATAAAAGAGTCGGACAAAGTATTACTAATAATGACTCCAACATTTAAAGATAAAGTAGAAAAAAGAGAACATGGAACTGGATATGAAGCATCAATAATTACATCTGAAATCTTTTATAATCATGACACTGAAAAATTCATTCCTATTATAAAAGAAGGTGAAAGAGATAAGTGCACACCCAATTTTATAAAATCTCGCATTTACATAGACATGAGTAATGATGTAAAATACAGTTCTAACTTTGAGGAATTGCTTAGGACTATTTACGACAAACCCAAAATAATGAGACCCCCTATAGGGAAGAGACCTTTATTATAAACTTATAGATAAGCTACTTATTCTCTCTTTTGCTCTATTCTTCGACATTAGCTTCGCTAAAAACGATAATAAGCCCTTATTTTTTTGACAATATACTCTTGAACATCCTCTTCCATCTCCGTATGTATCGGGAGGGAGAGGACGTTTCGTGTAAGGTGTTTAGCTACAGACAAGTCGCCTCCATGCCGAACATGATCCTTAAACGCAATTTGTTCTTGCATTGGAACGGGATAGTAAATCAAGGCAGGGATTCCATGTTCTTTTAAATAATTTTGCAAAGCCTCACGACGGCCATCCAAGACCTGTATCGTATATTGGTGGTATACATGTGTTGAGGAAGGAATACAAGTAGGCAACAATATACCATCCAAACTTGATAAGCCTGCATCATATCGCCGGGCAGCAGCTTGTCGGGAGGCGATAAAGTCATCTATATGTTTTAATTTAGCATTTAAGATAGCCGCCTGTAAGGTATCAAGGCGGGAATTACAACCTATAATCTGATGATGATACTTTACATTTTGTCCATGCACCGTAGTCATACGGACTTCTTCTGCCAAGTCCGCATCATGTACGATCACAGCTCCTCCATCACCATAACATCCTAAAATCTTTGTCGGGAAAAAAGACAAAGCGCCAATATCGCCTATCGTCCCGGTCTTTCTTGAGGTTCCGTCCGGGAATGTATATTCCGCGCCCAATGATTGCGCATTATCTTCAATAACATATAAATCATTTTTCCTAGCCAATTCCAATATCGGATGCATATCACAGCTTTGTCCAAAAAGATGGACCGCAATAATAACCTTCGTACGATCCGTTATAGCTTCAGCTATGGCTTCCGGAGAAATATTAAAAGTACGCTCATCTACATCAACCAAAACGGGAACCAGACCTAATAAAACCGCAGCCTCAGCCGCCGCCGCATATGTGAACGCCGGCACTATTACCTCATCTCCTCGCTTTAAATTCAAACGCATCAAAGCGATTTGTAAAGCATCGGTACAGTTTCCACAGGGAATCACATACTCCGTATCTAAATAAGCTGCCAGATTTGAGCCAAAAACCTTCACCATCGGGCCATTAATAAAAGAGCTACTCTCTATCATTGAAAACATAGCTTCATCTATCTCTTCCTTTAGTCGATGATATTGACCAACTAAATCAACCATTTGTATTTTTTTCTCCATATCTGCGATCTTATTATTTAAAAATGAAAAAGGAAGGACATTCAAATAGCACTTGAATGTCCCTACTTTTAATTATGCCATTCCAAAAGGATTTCCTATTTCACCTCGCTACCCGGTTTCACCTCTTTCTCCGGAGTGATAACGGCCAGCTTTCCATCAAAATTCTCGGCGGAGAGAATCATGCCCTCGGAAACAATACCTTTCAGCTTACGGGGAGCTAAGTTAGCGATGAAGCAAACTTGCTTGCCTACCAATTCCTCGGGTTTATAATGCTGGGCGATGCCCGACACGATCGTGCGTTTCCCCAGGCCATCGTCGATACGGAACTGAAGCAGCTTATCCGCTTTCGGAACCTTCACACATTCCAGAACCGTACCCACACGGATATCCAGTTTCATGAAATCATCGAACTCAATATTCTCACGGATCGGTTTCGCCTTATAATTCGCTTCCTCATTCGCTTTCTTCGTATCCAATAATTTCTGCACTTGGGCCTCGATCACGCTATCCTCTATTTTCTCGAACAACAACTCTGCCTTGCCCAATTGATGACCGGCCTCCAATAGATCCGTAGCACCTAGGCGATTCCATCCCAACGGCTCTACATTCAGCATCTTATTCAGTTTCTCCATGCTAAACGGCAAGAACGGCTCAAAAGCGATCGCCAGATTAGCCGTAATCTGCAAAGCGATGTTCATGATCGTAGCGACACGAGGCATATCCGTCTTCGCCAACTTCCAAGGCTCCATATCAGCGAGATACTTATTTCCGATACGGGCCAGGTTCATCGCCTCTTTCTGAGCGTCACGGAAGTGGTAGGTATCCAACAGGCGTTCCACGTTCTCTTTCACATCCGCAAAATCCTTCAAGGTCTGACGATCGTAATCCGTCAACTCGCCAGCCGCCGGCACCTTACCCTCGAAATACTTATCCGTAAGGACTAACGCACGATTCACGAAGTTCCCTAAGATAGCGACCAACTCGTTATTATTACGAGCCTGAAAATCTTTCCATGTGAAATCATTATCCTTTGTCTCTGGAGCGTTGGCCGTCAAGACATAGCGCAACACGTCTTGCTTACCCGGCATATCCACCAGATACTCGTTCAACCAAACCGCCCAGTTGCGGGAAGTAGAGATCTTGTCGCCCTCCAAGTTCAAGAACTCGTTGGCGGGGACATTCTCCGGCAAGTTATAAGAACCTTCCGCTTTCAGCATGGAAGGGAACACGATACAATGGAACACGATATTATCTTTACCGATGAAATGGACCATTTTAGTCTCCGGATCCTTCCACCAAGTCTCCCAGCTATCCGGCAGCAACTCCTTCGTATTAGAGATATAACCGATCGGAGCGTCGAACCATACATACAGCACCTTTCCTTCCGCCCCTTCTACGGGAACAGGGATACCCCAATCCAAATCGCGACTCACCGCACGGGGTTGCAGACCCATATCCAGCCAACTCTTACACTGCCCGTAGACGTTCGGCTTCCATTCCTTATGATCCTCCAAGATCCATTTACGCAAGAATGGCTCCCACTTATCCAAAGGCAGATACCAATGCTTCGTCTCACGCATCACCGGCTTGCTGCCACTGATAGCGGATTTCGGATCGATCAAATCCGTCGGGCTAAGGGAAGTACCGCAAGCCTCGCACTGATCGCCATACGCCTTCTCGTTTCCACAATGCGGACAAGTACCCGTGATATAACGGTCGGCCAAGAATTGCTTCGCCTCCTCATCGTAGTATTGCTCGCTTGTTTTCTCGATGAATTCGCCTTTATCATACAATGTACGGAAAAAATCCGAGGCCATCTGATGATGCGTAGCGGAAGTAGTACGTGAATAGATATCAAACGTGATACCGAACTCCTCGAACGATTTCTTGATAATACCGTGGTAACGATCCACCACATCCTGCGGCGTGATCCCCTCCTTCTTCGCTCTCAACGTGATGGGTACCCCATGCTCGTCCGAACCACCAATCATCAACACTTCCTCCCCCTTCAAACGAAGGTAACGGGCATAAATATCAGCAGGCACATATACCCCGGCCAAATGGCCGATATGCACCGGTCCGTTCGCATACGGCAACGCCGTAGTAATCAGCGTTCTCTTAAAATGTTTTTCCATACCTTGTGTTCTCTTTTTGAGGGGCAAAGGTACGGAATAATTTGGTTAGACGGAAAAGAATAATTTCCTTTGTGAGTGAGTTTCCTCTTAATGAGGCTAGGAACTTTACCTCTAATAATAATATATATGGGAAGAAGACATAAAAACAAGGTATAAAAAAAGAGCTTACCGCTAGGGGACATAAGGCGGAAGCTCTTGACATCATCGAAAAAGGTAATTTCTTCGACAAAAAGAAGATTATTATAATAAAGATCGAAGATAAGATTTACACAGCGTCCATTACTACTTCCGAGAAAGGGACTCTAATCTCGTTTATTTAAATCCAAACCTATACACCAACGCCAACCGGAAATTAAGCATGAAATGGGTCGCCGAGAAATTCTCCGTAGTCTCGCTCACCTGTGCATCATAATCCCGCTCGTAAGTGGAAGCATCAAAGATAATTCGTGAGCCAAAGCCAAACCCTGCCTCAAAAGCGAAGTTTCCGGAGATAGGTTGCAAATAATTCAGCATCGCCCCGATACCGAAGAACTGCCCGGTCTCTCCATGGCCTAGCGGATCATTATCACGAACGTTGAAGTTGCCGTATTTCAACTGCAAACCCACATTGAATCCCCTATAAGTACCATCATCGTTAAACCATAGGCGAGGCTCCAAAGATAACGCCGACACTCCCCATAAATTATTAGGATTCCCTTTATAGCCAAACCTCGAATACGTGCCACCTAGCACAACAGAACCCCAACCACCGAACATATACTCCAATTCCAAGTTTGGCATGATCGATCCAGTCTTCAGTTCCGCCCCATTCTTTCCAACACTCAAACCCGGGGGAACCGTCATCCAAGGCAGTACATTCGTCCTAACAGTCAAATTTGTCATTTGGAAAGTAGGATAAACTTTCTCCATCGTCACGACACGAGTCTCCTCCTGTCGGGGCTGATATGCGGTAGACTGCCGTTCCGGAGCTTGAGACTCAGAGGTTACAGCTACCGTTGCCTGCCGAGTAATCTCAGGTTCCGTCCGAGCCGGTTGAGAGACTACCGGCGTTTGCCTCACCTTCTCCTGCGCAGGAGGAGCCACCGGAACCATCGCCCCTTCCTCATAAGGAAGATCGGCCTTATTGCTGATCACGACATAAGCGAACACCTCATCATCCACGCAAAGATCCGGATCATTGAGCACGTAAATATAAGGGACCTCCGTATATCGTTTTAGGCTTGCCGAGATAGCAGGTATAGACTGATCCGTGGAATAAAAGATCTGCTTATTGGCAAACTCCGGCATAGCGAAATAAAGCAGATACACATGCACGCTATTCCCCCACTCCCCACTACGGTCTACATAGAAGGAGATTTGTTTATTATCAAACTCGTATTTGTTTTTCAGATATTTCCTCACGGTATTCCCCCGCCACATGGCAGTGTTGACAGCGGTTTTGGATACCGCTCCTGTCTCAGTATAGATATGCGAGACGATCAGCACATGAAACTCCCCATCCATCAAAGGATTCATCACCGGCCAGATTTTCCGATTGAGTCGCTCCATCTCTATTGAATTATTCCCGTAGGTAGCTTGTAGATCAGCCTCTCCGGGTATAAAGGAAAACAAGAATGAATCGCCCTTGGATTTCTCATTCTCCGATTGCCCATGGGCCATAAAGATTGAGAGAAGCGAAAAACAGAATAGAATAATTAGCGAATGTCTCATACCTTGTTCTTTATGTTATATTTTTTGCAAAGTTACTACAAAAAGTAAGATACGTAATATCATTACACTTGGAAATCGGACGGAGAATCTGGATAAATGGAGACAATCACTCGTAAGGATTGACCTCGACCGGTATCTCGACAATCTCTACCGTTCCGTTTACATTGATGCTCAACGTCAATGTACCTTGCGTATTCGAAAGGCTATATTTCACGTTGTAGTTCTTCTTGGCCGTGGTAGTAGTACCATCCTTTTCCTTTATCGGTGACGAGGTAGCGAATGTCTTGGTCTCGTCTGCGATCAACTTGCCTTCTATGCGGATATATACATTCGAGAGACCGGGTTTCACAAACAAAGTCTTACCGGTTTCTAGGGTATTTACAGCGGATAGCAGGGAATATTCAGGGTTCTCTTTCGTAGGATCGGCAGCGGTACCGGTGTACACATAAAGCTTAGTGATCGTAGCCATCTTCTGCAACTCGGCGAACGTTCCCGGATCGATCGTGATGATCGAGTTGGTGAGCGTGGCGGTGATAGAGGCCTTTGCAGCCGCGGCGTTGGGAGTGACGGTTACGATTTCCGTTGTCTTCCCCGCAAGCATGGGGCTGTCGAACTGCAAATCGCCGATCATTTGGCTGTACGTAGCCGATAGTTCCGTATAGGTACCGGCGGGAACGGCCCTTGTGACCCCATCAGCGAAATCAGAGGATTTACCTAAAGTAATAGGGTTGCCGTTTTTTATACCGGTAATCACCAAATTATTTTTAACTTCGTCGCTGATCGTTACAGACGTAGTTGATGTGGCTTTCGTTGTTACACAGACGGAGGCATCTGCCTCAAGGGCAAGGCTGAGCTTGCCAGTCTTGGCTGTCGCCAAGGAATTTCCGGAATCCTCCAGGATGTTGCTACAAGAGGGGAGGAAAAACAATGCGAAAGCGGTTAGACCTAATAAGAATGTTTTTTTCATATTGATCATTTCTTTATCTATCATCTATATAACATGTGTAATGTATAAACTTTCGACCAAGGGCCTGCTGTCTTATATGAACTATTCAATACTATCACATTACCTTCTTTAGAGAAAGTAGCATTTCCCGATAAGGAATAATTTTTTTCCTCCTTATTCCCAGATTGAGAAATAAGAGTTGATCCATCTATACTTGCCGTAAACGTTGTTTGACACCAAATTCCCACTATTCTACGATCACACACTGTCACATTAGTATTCAGCACCACCTCTATACTATTAGGTATATGAAATAACATTTTAGATGTAGCAGAAGCATCTCCTGTACCACCACCTAATTGTAGCACGCCATTGTCATAACTACAATTCCCAGACCTATTCCAATCATCAGCGACCATCATCTCTGGTTTATACGGCAACCCCGTCACATGGCAGTCTATCGGCATGGAAACTTTCTCGGTCCCATCAAAAGTAACCGTCGCAGTCAGTGCGTGCTTCTGCCACGCAAGAGAGGTTAAACTTGTTACTACACCATAGGCCAACTCTCCAGACACATTCCCTGCATCCGTTTTATAAGAACTCTTCAACAAATCCGAATAATTCGGATTATTCAATATGCCCTCAGCTATACTTGCCGTAGCTACGATATCAACAATGCTTGATCCATCCATCGCATTTGCGGCAGTAGGATTATTCTCTTCCGCATAAACCGAATAACTCGTGCGGCCGGAAACACTTACGGAAAAGTCCGGTTCTGTAACCGCAACATCTACCGGAAGAAGCGTAAACTCCTCACCTGTTCGTAGCCTGATAGAGGTAGACAACTTACATCCCTTCGGGACATACGGCCATCCCTCCACCACAGTCATGGCACCCGTAAGATTATTGCCGGAATAAGTCCGGATAGGCGTGTCATTGTATAAAGCACTGATTGTCCAAGTATCTACCAACTCAATAGGAACCCCTTCCGCTACACAGCCCAACGTTATTTTAGAACCCGTCAACAGATCTCCTTCATACGTTGGTGTAGCAAGTGCTTGCATCTGTATGTTCGAGAAGATCGATAAATCTGGGTCACATTGAACGATATATTGCTTACGAGCCTCCGCTTGATCAATCAGATCCCATTCCTTCGGGGTGGTCTGCTTGTCCAATAGATTCGTTCCTTCGAACCGAACTTTCACCATCTGCCCGGAGCGAACAAACAAGGTTCCCTCCGAAACCTCATGGGTAGCTAAAACATCGGAATCCTCTCCCACCTTTACCGTCAGTTGCCAAGTCTTATAATGCTTTCTCAGATTTTCACTCACCGCAGCCACCAACATCGTATTCGCCAAGGAAGTCTCAATGGATTCCGCCAAGTTCTCTCCCGGCACGATACGCACCTCCTTGGAACCATAAAAATAGGGGTTCTCTTGGATCAGTTCATTCGTTCCCGCATATACCTCCAGAGTATAAATGCTCGTAGGCAACTCCAAGGTCTGCCCCTCTATCTCTGAAAAGAGTTTCGGATACCCTTCATACGAAGTACCCCCTTGCTTAATATCAATCATGAAATCCGTTTTTGCGGGAATATACGTATCGGGCAACGTAAGCGTTCCCGCCTTCGTCTCCACCTCCGCGGAAACAGCGGCCGAGATATCCCCCAGCGTAAGCCGGAGATACCCTGTACCCTCTCCTTTCGGGGCAGAAAGCTCCTCGCCCACACAAGCGGAGAGTGTCGCAAGTAGGGCAAAGAAGGGTAAATATAGGTACAAGTGAATATGTCTCATTGCTTTCATCCTATCGTTTGTTTTCCTTATTGTTAGTCGTAAATCAATTCACATTCATCCAGCCAAAGCTTGCTACCCTCGCCGCCCGTGAAGTAATCGCCATACTTGCTAGCAGAAGCGACTACCACAATGTATTTAGGCGTACGGTTCGTGTAGCGGTAATCCAGCACGATATCCGCTTGCGTCCACGAGGAGACAGGCTCGCCCTTCGTCAGCTCGCCGTAAGCGATCACCTTCGGATCCGAAGGGTCAAAGAGCTGACGTTCGGAAGGCCGGGTACGGATCTCCAGCGGAGCGTCCCAGTCAGTCAAGGCGATATAGACCTGACACGAGTCCGGGCGACCTACCAAATATTTGAAATCATCGTCGCCCGACTTGTTGATCGGAACGCAATTGTATTTATAATGGATCCGCAACTTCGAGGGGAAGCTCGTGAAGGGACGGCCGAATTGCAACACACCGTTCGTTCCGTCCGTCCGCACGTAAGTACCCGTAAAGATGTTACCGGCAGCAAACTTCAAGACGATATATTTCGACTCCAGCGAAGCCGCTTGCCCACTTCCCGTGCTCGTCTCGGTAGTAGGCGTGGAGTTACTGTTACCCACGGTGGTAGCCCCTTTGTTTCCCGTATCCCAGAAAGAAGTTCCTCCCTCCGCCCAAGGCTGCCAAAGCGTATTCTTGCCTACGGCCACGGAACTCCAGTCATCAAATCCACCGTTTGTCAAGGGCACCGCCTCCACCGTGGTAAAAGATTGCTCCTCTCCCGCTGTTCCATCTACCAATACCCGGTATTGGTAGGCAGTGGCTGCCTTAAGCCCTGTCAGCGAGGCCGTAAAAGAGGTACCGGACACCTTCACCGCCGAAGCTGCCAACGTGCTCCAAGCCGCATCAGCCTGTCGCTTATACTCCACGACCGGTGTCTTCCCGCTCTGGATCTTCCCAGAAAGCGTAGCACGGGTTACCATCGCGAAAGCCTCCGCACCCCCCGCATTACTCTCCTTATGATACACGAAGACATTCCATTTCGACATCGTCTCCTCCCAGTTATACCCCACATAGAACTGCCGGGGGCCTTTCGAATAATCTTTCTCAGCGGGATCGGTAGGATCCGGTTCCACACGCCCGAACTCCCCACCAAGCGTCATGCTGTTCACTTGCAAGTCGCTCAACGATTGATCCGGAGAGACATAGATAATCACGTTACGGTTCACCGGATCGATCACGGCATCCGCCACTTGGCCCGTCACGTCCACCTCTCGTTTGATCAATTGCGTCACCGACACCTTCCAGACATATTCCTGATACGTTTTCACCGTAAAGGAAACCGGCTTGGTAAAATCCACCCGCGTATTCGCATCAGAAGAGACACTGTCCAAAGAGGCGAAACCCGCTGTCGGGAAACGGAGTATATCCACACACGCGGCCGAATCGGCCATCAAGGTAGCTCCCTCTGTCACTTTCAAGGATTTGATCTTCAAACGGGAGAGATCCACCGAGTCGTTCACGAATAGGGTCACCGTGCGGGCCTTCGCATCGATCGTAGCCTCCACGCTCTGTCCCTCCTCACCGGCACGCTGCCCTTCCACCGTCATCGAAAGGATAGCACCCTCCAACAACGGATAAGGGATATCATCCTCGATCACGCAAGCGGTCAACGACAACAGGCATATTATATAACAGATTATATTTCGATTCCTCATCTTCATTCCTTACAGATAAAACGTCATACCAATATTGATCGAGAAGAGATTGATCTTGAAATTTCCGGAAGAGACCCGCTGCCGTCCCTCCTCTACTTTGTTTGTTTCTTGATCGATCCACTTGAAGTCGAAGCCCATCACACCAACCGACACCTCTACCGCCGACCAATCCGTGATAAACGCCGTCATACCCGGGGCGAAACCGATCTGCATATTCTGTACTGTCTGATACGAGCCGTCATACTCCGCACCGGAACCAGTAGAGTTCTTTCCCGTGCCATACCCATACGTCAACCGAGCCTCATTGAAAAGACCGAAGATCTTGCTCTTACCGATCGGCATATACGTCCGGATAAAGCAAGAGGCCTCATATTTATGTTCCAGATAATACAAATTCTTTAAACTGATATTGAAATCCTCGCCCAAGTTCAAGTCGAAATTACCCAGATCCAAGTAATTCCGCTTATAGGCGAAGCGTGCGCCCATAGAGATATTATCGCGAAAGAAATAACCGAAATAAGGACTTACGCTAAAGTCGTATCCCTTCCCCTCGATATCCTTGAGGACGAGGAAATTCAAGTTACTCTCGTTATGCTCCGAATAAGATACCGTACCACCAGCCATCCATGTTCCTTTAGGGATAAAGACCATCTTCTGTATCTCGCGGTCGATACGTTGAATCCGTTGAGCCTGCGCCACACCGGTATTACTCAACAACCAAAGAACCACTCCCCACAGGGGAACTATCAAAAACTTATGCATCATTTACTTTCTATTTTAACTCTAATATTTCCGGACGGATCTCTTCGGGAAAGTCGGACAGCTTATTTGCTGTCCGACACCGCAAATGTACTATTTTTCTGCTCATGGTCTAACAGGGAATCTCAAAACGTCATCGGGAGTATTTCTGTAGGAGCAGAAAAACTTCCTGATGATGTTTTAAGAATATCCAAGCCCTTAGGAAAGGCAGGGTTATTCATTGATATAGTTTGTATCTATCGTAGGCTCGCCGTATTCCAGATCGAACTCATCTAACAATAAAACACTGGACGTACTTCCCGTAAAATAATCACCGTACTTACTAGAACTACATACCACCAAGATATAAGTAGGCTTCTTCGTCAAATCACGATATTTCAAATCGATCGAAAAAGATTCATACGTATCCATCTTCTCCGGAGATGTCTTCTCTACCGGAAGCTCGCCATAAGCGATCACGCCCTCGGTAGTCGCTGGATTAAAGAACTTATCATCCCCTGTACTTACGGCAAACGCACTCGTCCAATCCAGTAATGCGATATAGATGGAACAAAGGTCTCTATCCCCTAGTTTTACAGCAGTAACCCTATCTGTTTTTATCTTGTCAATATTCCCCGGATTGTATTTATAATAGCCGGTCAATTTAGTAGGTCGCTCGGTAAAAGGCACGCCAAAATCCAATTTCGCTCCTAAAGGAGAAAGAGTCGCATTCCCAAAAGCCCCCGTAAACAAACTTCCAGCGGCAAATTGGCCAGCAGCCGTCGTAGACCAAAGCTTAGCGGCTTTACCACTTCTCACATCTGTTTCCTCTGGACAGGTCGGGTTTATTTCTTTAAGCGTATTCGCCCCCTTGTTTCCGCTATCCCAAATTTTCGTCGAAACAGAAGTTGCTGCGTAATAATGCTTACCATCTTTCACCCAATTCTCGAAATTCCAATTGAATTTATCACCACCTTTCAATTGTGTTTCGGTCGTAAACGCCAGTCCCTCCTCACTACTCGTACATTCCCCGTCATTGTACATCAACCGATAGACATACTCTGTAGCAGGAATCAAACCAGGCAAGGTCGCTTTATAAGACGACTCTGCACCATCAGCACTGGCGGCAACAAGGACCGCATTGACAGATGTCCATGCACTCGCATCCTTCTGCTTGTACTGGAATTTCATCTTTCCGGTATCGAAGCCTGTACCGTCCGCAGAAAGAGCCGTACCCTTCACATACGCAAAATTGCTCCATGCGTTGGCAGTTTCTACCGACAGGCTTGTCTTCGGATGACGGTAAACCGGGAACTCAATCGTATATTGCCGCATCTCATCATCGGCCGTGATCGTCACGCCCCCCAACGAACCGGTTCCTTTTATCTTGAAATTAATGATATAATGGTCGCGCGCCTGCACTTCCCGATCTTTCGGCTTAATTGTCCATGCATCTTGATGGAACGTACCATTATGATTCATCACTGCCAATGAGGTAGTTAAACTCCCAACTGGGAAATAAGCCGACTTCGACACTGTACCCATCTTAAACTCCTGATCCTTGACCCCTTCCAACGCACTCTTCACTAACGCTGTAGCAGAAGAGAAAGAGGCGACAAAACCGGGATCGAAATTAACAGTCACTTTTACGTTCGCCAACGTACACTTCACCTCTACGGGCGTACTCACGTCCTTCGTAACAGTCGCTTTCGCAGAACCGTAATAATAAGGGATATCGAACCCCGACTCCAAGCCATCAAAACCATCCGAAGCCGCAGAAACCGTATATGTCCCAACCGGAAGCACGATCGGCTCCAACATCTTGGAAGAAGCAACCGACACATTCTCCAGCGTCTTCACCACCACATTCTTGGAATTGGTGATCTTTATCTTGAAACGCTTCGGATCGTAATTCTCCGGTACCGCTTTGGTAGAAACGTCCGTAGTAGACGAGACGTTATTGATCTCCAAGCGTAAATAGCCGCTGCCCGTATCAGAGGAAACGTTTTCTTCCACTTGGCAAGTGACCAAGAACAAAGCGAATACAAACGACAATATCTTGCTACAATCTATATCTCTCATGATACGATCCCCCTATTTCTTGATTTTCACTTTCAACTCTGCAGAAGCAGACTTGCCATTTTGATCGATCACCGTGATTAGGAATACATGCTCTTCCTTTCCATCCGGCTCATCGTCTTCTTGATCCGCATCTACCGTCGGTCCGTAAATATTCATCATCGCAAAAAAGCTGCCGATCGGGAAATCGTATGAGGTCACACCTTCCGCAGGCATAGGAATATTCACGCCCACAGCAGCCAAAATACCACCCAATTCATCGTCACCGACCAATTCCCTGTTCTCGAATCCAAGATCCACAACCGCACCACCAAAACCACCATTCCCCGCAATGATAGTGGCCGTTAGGCTTTTTAATTTTCCAGGAGTGGAAACTTTCACATTCAAATTATCGGGCCAATCTTGTTCACTCAGCGAATACTCCACACCTGTAGCAAACGCGTCGCAAATCAATTCGGGAAGCCCCGCATCCGGATCAACCGGCACCTCCGGTTCCTCTTCCTCCTCGCCCGGATATACGACATCGATCGCCTCCTCGTCCGTATGGTTCGTAAACAAGATATTCACAGCCACACCCAAGGATACGGAACCGTTCTCCACCTCTGTCAGCTTCAACGTGATTTTCAAAGCTTCACCGCCTTCGAAGAACTCCGATACATCATCATATTTCTCGGTAGCTTGCGACTTTGTCAGCGTCATGTTCTCCGTAATCGTATTGCCACCCTCCAACAGTTTTCCTCTAATATTCAAAGAAAGCTTATCCACCTCCTCTCCGAAAAACCAATAGACAAGCCGTTTCGTTGTCGTGCTTGAGAAATCGAGAACTGTTCCGGAGCCGTCATCGATCGTCAATTTCCATTCAGAAAGAGCCGCAGAGAACTCCGGATCCAAAACGATCTCGATCTTCGTGTTCTTTATCTTGCAGTCTACCACACTTTGGGTTTTCACTTGCGTGGCGATCGCCACCTCTTCTGCTCCCTCAAAATAAGGCACCGACATCTCTTTCTCCAGCGTCAAGTTCGAATGAGCAGACACCGTGTATTTACCGACAGGTAAGAGAAGTCCCTCCTCCGGGAAATCGGAAGGTGAGGGATAAGAGTGAGACTCATCGGCATTCGCTTCCTCCGCTCCCCGGATCTCTATCGGAAAATCATCCGTAGCGACAGCCGCTTTCGTCGAGACCGGATTTTCAGCCTTCACGTCCACCTGCAACATACCCTTCTCCGTATTCGTCTTATTCGTCCCCTTGATCTCCTCCCGCATCTCGCAAGAGGTCAATCCGCACATAAGCCCTATAGCAATTGTTATATAACCGTATATTTTCATCATATTCGTATCTTCCTTATTACATGATTAATCTTTCGCCCAATCGGAAGGAACTGTTATCTCGACAGGAATATTTTCCGTGCCGTCATCGACCGTGATCGTCAAGCCAAGATTTCCTTCAGAAAGGTTATTGTTCGCCTTTACATTTAGCGTCCAGGCCTTATTCGGGCTAATGACATAACTCCATTCCCCCGAGTTCGACTTTCCATCGGTAAGACGCGTCACATGGAAGGTAGCTTTTACAGTCTCATCCTTACCCACCTTCAAATACCAAGGAGCCGTATCATTCTTCGCCCAAGTCACCGTATTGTTTCCCAACGCAGCAGTCGAATAAATAACATAATAATCACTGAAGTAGGTCTTCATGTTCTCGTCAAAATTCACGACAAACTTGGCGCAAGTAGGCTCACACGTTAAAGAGACCTTTTTCTCATTCTCATCCAAGACCGAGACATAATCAGACCCTACCGAATAAAAGACATCACGCGAAGAAACTTTTTCCTCACCCATATACGCCTTCAAGAAATAAGAACCTCTCCCTAGCTCAATGCTAGAGGCTGTCAGCTCCTTAGCTAAACCAGACTTCACGATGCTTCCACTCTCATCATCTTTCCGTATCTCCACCGTATAATCTCCCACCTTCGTATAGGCAACCTCATCCACCGCCTTCGTCTTGGAACCGGAGGCGAATCCCGGCTGTGCGTTCAGTTCGAGCGTGATCGTCCCCGTCCCTTTCGCCACGGGCACTCCACCCAGTTCCTCCTGTTGGCAAGAGGCCAGCGACAAGCATCCGCCCAGCAGACAAGCCATCCCCCAACTCATAAATCTCATTTTTCTCATATTAATATCTTTAATATACTCACTCCTCAACAATAAGGATATTCAAACCCAAATTCAACTGCAAAAGAACAACATCCCAACAACACGCACAAGGTCTGTTTATATGATTACCTATTCTCTTTTTTAGATTTCGCTTCTCACTCCCACACATACAGAAGTGTTTAAGACAACAATTATGTCCGATTTTTGTAAGCCTCTGTTCTCTTTTTCAAATAGCACAAAGCAACAAGCCATCGCCTTGACCGTGGAAGAAAGATCGTTACAAAATGACAATTTGTAATCTTAACTCCCGAAGAATCGATTATTCCGGGTAAAAGTACGTGCCGTTCCCAAATTTTCAAGAAAAAAACCACAATCCACTGTTTAATAGTTCTATATCCCAAAACGGCCTTTTATTCTAGCGAAAACAATTCATGCTAATTCATATTCGAAGCGTAAAAAAGGGAGATCCGGGGGCAAGAATCGGGTTATACCAGTATACGAATGCCCATTCGCGACTACTCACGATCCAGTTCTCGACTACTTACGATGCCCAACGGCAGTATCGGCGTTGCCCAACGACACCTATCGTGCGTACTTTCACCGCCTAAAAGGTATCCAAAACACGGTTTTCTCACAAAAAAGGCCGATTATTACCTGTGTACTCCCGCTATTTTTGGAAGCCTAGAAAACAGTCTTGTCACGATATGCGGAACCTTTTGATCAAAACGTCACAAAAGAAAGAATTCCGATAACAAATACGCTTCTCGGAAAAAAGCGGTGCCCAATCCTATCAAGTACAAGAAATATTCCGCAAAAAGAAACGGTAAGTCTTTGAAAATATCTACTTTTGCCAAGTATTCATGCTTAAGGAATGATAAGAGAGACATGGAAAAAGACATCCCTAAAATAGACCTGCCCCAAGATTGGGTCATCGGGAAGCTCACGGCCGGAGATATTGGATTGCTGAACCTCTACGCCAATTATCCCTGCCGGCTAAAAGCGGGGATCTTCGTGTTCTGCCTGAGTGGAGAGGTGGAGGCCTCCATCAACCTGACGCAGTTCAAGGTTGAACCGGGAAGTTTTATCTCGATCTTGCCAGGCAGTATTTTCCAGATTCATAAGATAGGCGGAGACCTGCAAATCTATTTCATAGGATTCTCGTCCGATTTCCTCGAAAAGGCAAACGCAAGTAAATCGGTCATAGATATGCACTATATCGTGAAAGAAAATCCGATCTACAAACCGAAAGAAAAAGCCCTGCCCCTGTTGAAAGATTATTTCGAGTTGCTGATCAAGACTTACGAGCTGTGTGGTTCCCAACTGAGCAGGAGTGTTATCAATCACCTGTTTACCGGCATCTTGATGGGGGTAAGCACCATGTATAAAGATCAAACGGCAGATAAACAAAATCTCTCCAAAGCAGAGCAAACCAGCAAGAATTTCACTCAATTAGTAATGCAAAACTACACCATGCAACGATCCGTTGCATGGTATGCCAAGCGGCTTGGCATCACACAAGCGCATCTAAGCAGCATTATCAAACAAACCACCGGAAAAACTTGCGTGGAGATCATCACCTCCATGGTAATCATGGACGCAAAGGCTCAGCTGAAATCAACAAACCTTTCCATACACGACATAGCCTATGCGCTTAATTTCACGAATATGTCTTTTTTCGGGAAATACTTCAAGCGCCACGTGGGTATGAGCCCGCAGGAATATCGGAATAGTTAAGTTGATACTCACATCCCCCAATTCTCCCGATCCAAGCTCCTGTACTGAATCGCCTCCGCCAGATGCCGCACCTCGATCCGCTCGGAAGCGTCCAAGTCCGCTATCGTGCGGGAGACTTTCAGGATACGGTCATAGGCACGGGCGGAGAGGCAGAGACGTTGCATGGCGGTTTTGAGGATGGAGAGGCCGGAAGCGTCGGGAACGGCGTACTGATGGAGTAGCTTGGAGTTCATTTGGGCGTTGCAATAGATGCCGTCGTAAGCGGCAAAGCGCTTTTCCTGAATCGCACGGGCCTTGATCACACGTTCACGGATGGCGATACTTGGTTCCGAAGGTTGTTGTTCGGAGATCTTCTCGAAAGGGACAGGGACGATTTCTATCTGGATATCGATACGATCGAGTAACGGGCCGGAAATGCGGTTCATATATTTCTGGACGGCTCCGGGAGAACAGAGGCAAGGACGGTCCGGATGGTTGTAGTAGCCGCAGGGACAAGGATTCATGGAGGCCACAAGCATAAAGCCGGCCGGATATTCCACCGTGAAACGGGCACGGGAGATATTGATCACTCGATCTTCCAATGGCTGCCGCATGACTTCCAAGACACTCCTGTTAAATTCCGGCAACTCATCCAAAAAAAGGACACCATTATGAGCCAAGCTGATCTCTCCCGGCTGCGGGAAAGTGCCCCCTCCTACCATGGCGACATTAGAGATCGTATGATGGGGAGAGCGGAAAGGACGTTGTACCATCAAGGAGGTGCCACCTCCTATCTTACCGGCTACGGAATGGATTTTAGTTGTTTCCAAGGACTCATGCAAGGTAAAGGGAGGCAAGATCGTAGGGAGACGCTTCGCCAACATGGACTTGCCACTTCCGGGAGGACCTACCATGATCAGATTATGTCCGCCGGCGGCGGCCACCTCCATCGCACGCTTCACGTTCTCTTGTCCCCGGACATCGGAGAAATCGCAATCAAACAATTGCTGGCGGTCGTAAAACTCCTTACGGGTATCAATGACCGTAGGCCGCAATGTCGGTTTACCCTCCATAAACTCCAGCACTTCTTTGATATTCGAAGCTCCATACACTTCCAGATCATTCACTACCGCAGCCTCACAAGCGTTTTGCTTGGGTAAGATAAAGCCCTTAAAGCCTTCTTCCCTAGCCTTGATAGCGATAGGCAATGCCCCTTTTATCGGTTGGAGGCTCCCATCCATAGAAAGCTCGCCCATCAATACGAATTTGGATAAGTTGGATGAATCTATCTGCTCTGCCGCCGCCAGAATACCGATCGCCAAAGGTAGATCATAAGAGGAACCTTCCTTGCGGATATCCGCGGGAGCCATATTAATGACAATACGATTACGGGGAAACTTATAGCCACAGACCTGCAAGGCCGAGATAATGCGTTCATGGCTCTCACGAACGGCCACGTCCGGAAGACCGACTAAAAAGAATTGGATACCTTTGGAACAGTTCACTTCTACGGTAACGACCGTAGCGGAAATCCCCTGCACAGCAGCGGCATAAGATTTTACTAACATAGTTAAGAATTTTGAGTTACTAATTACAAATTAAAACCGGAACCTCCTGTTTTCAATCGCTCAGTCTTCGAACAAGTTCTCCAGTGTTTGCTTGATCTCGATTCCATTCTCTGTTTTCATCAAGATCTTATGATCCTCATCTATCAAGAAACAGCGTGGCAATACGCTTACGTTATACAGATCTATCAACATAGCCGCTTGTCCGGCCGAATCTGTTACCAGGTTCCACGCTATACTATCCTTCTTCAGTACATCCCGGACATTATCCGGATTATCGTCCAAGCTAACCAAAAGAATATCCAACTGATCTTTCGGATATTTCATCGCTACCTTATCCAGATATAGATCCTCTGTCTGGCACATATCACACCAAGGAGCGGTAAACGTCAGCAATAAATATTTCTGCGGGAAAGAGTCCAAACTTACCGTATTCCCATAAATATTCCTTACGGAGAAATCTGGGGCTTCCGCACCCAAAGCCGTACGTTTCGCACGGGCGCTATATTGCTCCAGCTCCTTCACCAGATAAAAGTCTTTCAACCTTGGATTCAATAACGCCAACAACTCATCAATTTTACGAGTATCATCGGGATCTGAGAAAAAAGATTGAATCAAGACAACGGATGCCTCTTCATCCGGGTTCTCTTTCACGTACCGGATCGCTTCCTCGCTCAGCTGCATATTCACATTCGCCAAACGAGCGGCGATATCTGTCTCCTCGATCGTATCGTTCAAATCCTTGCTATTTAAAGAATTTGATAAATTTGTCAATTCCGTCAATAAAGGAGCGAGCTTTTTCTTAAAAGCGGTCAACTTATCATTTGTCCGTCCCCCCTTTACCTGCAATAGCAATGGAGAGTTAGCGTCGCCCGTGATTTTTACGGTTTCTCCCGGTTCCAGATAAGCCGTAACCCAATGCTCTTTATCAGCGAAGAAGATAGTCACACAATGGAAACCCGCTTCATTTTGATTGATCTGGAACTGCCCGGGTTTTGTACAAGCCACTGTATCAACCACTTTATAATTATCCTTCTCAAATACAGCATATACGGTTTGATCTTCCAGATTAGAAAGTTCCCCTTCAATCCGATAGACATAATCCTTGCCACAAGATGACAAACAAATTATAAAGCCAATAATAAGTGCCAATTTTTTTATCATTACTCCTTTTTAAGCTCTTCTTATAACAGATAATCCGGTCTAAAGGTAGGAATATTTTTTAAAACTACTTTACATTTATAATAAAATTAACGTAGTTATCATAAAAAAAGCGCAGAATTAGCAATTCCACGCTTTTTTTATAAAGATATTTTTAAACCTTGACCTTTTTTGATCAAGGTTTTTTAAGCAATTATAACTGAGGACCAGCAGCAACCAATGCCTTACCAGCTTCGTTGCCCGTGAACTTAGCAAAGTTCTTCTGGAAGCGAGCAGCCAAATCCTTCGCTTTCTCATCCCATTGAGCAGGATCAGCATAGGTATCGCGAGGATCTAAGATCTTCGGATCTACGCCCGGTAATGCGGTCGGAACCTCAAAGTCGAAATACGGGATCTTCTTTGTCGGAGCCTCGTTGATAGAACCATCAAGGATAGCGTCGATGATACCTCTTGTATCTTTGATAGAGATACGTTTGCCGCTTCCGTTCCAACCTGTGTTCACCAAGTAAGCCTTAGCGCCAGTCATTTCCATCTTCTTAACCAACTCTTCGCCGTATTTTGTCGGGTGCAATGACAAGAAAGCAGCACCGAAACAAGCGGAGAATGTAGGAGTCGGTTCCGTGATACCACGCTCTGTACCTGCTAATTTAGCGGTAAATCCAGACAAGAAGTAGTATTGAGTTTGCTCCGGAGTCAAGATAGATACTGGAGGCAATACACCGAATGCGTCAGCAGACAAGAAGATAACTTGTTTTGCGTGCGGGCCTTTAGAAACCGGCTTAACGATGTTCTCGATGTGATAGATCGGATAAGAAACACGAGTGTTCTCTGTAACTGACTTATCAGCGAAATCGATCTTACCATCAGCGGCAACTGTTACGTTCTCAAGAAGAGCGTCACGTTTGATAGCGTTGTAGATATCCGGCTCGCTCTCTTTATCCAAGTTGATAACCTTAGCGTAGCAACCACCCTCGTAGTTGAATACACCCTCGTTATCCCATCCGTGCTCATCGTCACCGATCAACAAACGTTTAGGGTCCGTAGACAAAGTAGTCTTACCAGTACCAGACAAACCGAAGAAGATAGCTGAGCTCTTGCCCTCTTTATCCGTGTTAGCGGAGCAGTGCATAGAAGCGATACCACGCAACGGGTTCAAGTAGTTCATGATAGAGAAGATACCCTTCTTCATCTCACCACCGTACCAAGTATTCAAGATAACTTGCTCTTTAGTCTTCAAATTGAAAACAGTAGCAGTCTCAGAGTTCAAGCCTAATTCTTTGTAGTTGTCAACTTTAGCCTTAGCAGCGTTGAAAGAAACGAAATCAGGTTCGCCGTAGTTAGCCAATTCCTCAGCTGTCGGACGGATGAACATATTAGTTACGAAGTGAGCTTGCCAAGCAACCTCCATGATGAAACGTACTTTCAAACGAGTAGCCTCGTTAGCGCCACAGAATGTATCGACAACGAACAAACGTTTGCCAGACAATTCTTTTACGGCTTTAGCCTTCAAGTCTGCCCAAGCAGCCTCAGAACAAGGCTTGTTATCATTCTTATATTCATCAGAAGTCCACCATACAGAATCTTCGCTGGCTTCATTCTTTACGAAAAATTTATCTTTAGGAGAACGACCTGTATAAATACCAGTCATCACGTTTACAGCACCTAGCTCAGTTACTTGGCCTTTCTCGAAGCCTTCCAAACTCGGTTTAGTTTCTTCTGCGAACAGAACATCATAAGACGGATTGTGAACGATTTCTTTCACATCAACAATTCCGTACTTGCTTAAATCTAAATTAGCCATCTTGAATTTAATTTAAATGATTGACTTTATATAACTTTTCTCTCTACTCTAGTTCGATACGGTGAGGCTTTCCGACCTTTTGGAGCTTGCTGCGACTCCACCTTGTTAACCGCGGTACAAAAGTAATATTTTTTTTTATCGTACACAGCTTATTAAGGAAATTTTTCAGTAATAATTACTCTTTTCCATGCAATTAACAAAACCCTTAGTCTATTTGTAATATGGAGTTTACAAATCATATACTTTTAGCTAGCATCTCAACTATTTCCGAAGTCGTCATCATAGGTATTCGCTTTTATTGTGACTGAAACAAAGATATATACTTTTTTCCGCACAAACAAATCCAGCGTATAAATATAAGAAAGGCGCAGGATAAATATCTTGCGCCTTCTCTTATATCCAATCAGAAATATATTACTTTACCTCCCAAATCTCACCTTTCATCAAAAGGTCGTGTAATTTACGTGTAGGATTCTTCGCTTGTACCTCCTCGATTTGCTGGTGGACAGCCTCATCATAGGTCGGTCCCTCCACATCTCGTATTACGCCTAACGCAATTGGCATATCACCGCTCATCATGGCAAGCATCATATGCAAGGTGTTATCCTTCTCATGGGCGTCGTGTACCAATACGTCATCCATCGTATAACCATCTTGTCCGATCGTTACGGATTTCAGTTTTAGGCCATCTAGCACAAGACCTTTATCCATGTTAGCGCCGTAAACCATTTTCTCGCCATGGCGAAGGAAAATCGTACGATCCGCACGGTATTCCTTGTCTACGATGCCTTTATGGATACCATCATTAAAGATCACGCAGTTTACCAACACTTCCGTAACGGAAGCGCCTTTATGACGGGCGGAAGCCGTCAATACCTCGGTCGTATTCTTCAAATCCACGTCAATCGTACGGGCGAAGAAATTACCACGGGCACCCAACGCCAACTCGGCCGGGATAAACGGATCTTCCACCGTCCCATAAGGAGAGCTCTTGGATACGAAACCACGGTCGGATGTCGGGGAGTACTGTCCCTTCGTCAAACCATAGATCTTATTGTTGAAAAGAACGATATTCAAATCGATATTACGACGGACAGCGTGGATAAAATGATTACCGCCGATAGCCAAGCAGTCGCCATCACCCGTAATCAACCATACGCTCAAGTCCGGGCGAGCCGTCTTTACGCCGGTAGCGATAGCCGCTCCACGACCATGGATCGTATGGAAGCCATACGTATTCATATAATAAGGTAAGCGGGAAGAACAGCCGATACCTGAGATAACTGCCATATTGTGAGGAGCCACTCCTACCTCGGCCATAGCCTTATGCAGGCAATTCAGTACCGCATGGTCGCCACAACCCGGGCACCAACGTACGTACTGGTCGCTTTTATAATCTTTCGGTTGAAATTTAGTTTCTTCTGTTGTCATCTTTTAAGCCTCCAATATTTTAGTGAATTCCTCAACTAATCTCGCAACGACAAAAGGTTGTCCCTTTACACGATTGAAGCGATACGGGTTAAATCCGGGTACCTTTCCACGTAAATAGTTAGCGAACTGGCCGTTATTTTGCTCAGCCACCACCACTTTCTTATACTTAGAAAGAACCTCAGCCGTATTCTTAGGCAGCGGGTTGATAAACTTGAAGTGAGCGAAAGCCACCTTCTTGCCATTCTCTTGCATCGTCTCCATCGTCTCGTAAAGGTGTCCGTAGGTTCCACCCCAACCAACGATCAATAAATCAGCGTCCTCATCTCCGATCACTTCCAGTTCGGGGATATAGTCGGCGATCTTATCGATCTTAGCCTGACGGGTCGTCACCATCTTCTGGTGGTTAGCCGGATCGGTAGAGATAGCGCTCGTCTCGTAGTCTTTCTCCAGACCGCCCAGACGATGAGCGAAACCTTCCGTTCCCGGAATCGCCCAGTAACGAACCAAGCTTTCCTTGTTACGACGATACGCCTTCCAAACTTTCTCGTCTTGATAATTAGCTACGTAATTCGGCTTAATCTCCGGATATTTATCCATTTCCGGAATTCTCCAAGCGGAAGAACCGTTAGCGATAAAGGCATCGGTCAACAAGATAACCGGAGTCATATGCTCCACGGCCAACTTACCCGCCCAAAATGCGGCATCAAAACAATCAGTCGGCGTAGAGGCCGCTATTACCACGGCAGGGCTCTCACCATTACGGCCATACAGAGCCTGCATCAAGTCCGTTTGCTCGCTCTTCGTCGGCAAGCCCGTAGAAGGACCGCCACGCTGAACATCGATAATCACCAAAGGCAACTCGGCGATTACAGCCAAACCGATCGCCTCGCTCTTCAAGGCAAGACCCGGTCCGGAAGTAGATGTAGCCGCCAAGCAACCGGCGAAACTAGCTCCGATAGAAGTACAGATACCGGCGATCTCATCCTCGGCCTGAACCGTGATAACGCCTAAATCCTTACGTTTAGATAATTCATGTAAAATATCAGTAGCCGGAGTGATCGGGTAACTACCCAAAAACAATTGCAAACCAGCCTTCTCGGCAGCGGCTATCAAACCATAGGAAGTAGCCTTATTACCATTCACGTCCGTATAGAATCCGGGCTCGGCTTTCTTACTCTCGATACGATACGTAGAAACCGAGGCATGGATGTTATTACCATAATTATAACCGTCCGTCAAAGCCTTGATATTAGCTTGGGCGATAACCGGTTTCTTAGCGAACTTATTCTGCAACATGTGCATAGCCTCCTCCAGCGGACGCTCGAACAACCAGCAAACAAGTCCTAAGGCGAACATATTCTTACAGCGAAGAGCCGATTTATTGTCCAAGCCAAACTCAACCAATCCGTCTTTTACCATCGTAGAGATCGGAGCGGCAACAACCTGCACGCCAGTCAATCCCAGCTCAGTAAACGGATCATCGGTCGTAAACAAGGCCTTATCCAAATCACTTTTCTTGAAAGAGTCCGTGTCGATTAAAACAATCGCATTGGGTTTTAGGTGTTTTACGTTCACCTTTAGCGCGGCGGGATTCATGGCCACCAATACGTCGGCCTTATCACCGGGTGTGAAGATCTTGCGCGATCCCAAGTGCACTTGGAATCCAGATACACCACTTAGTGTTCCTTGTGGAGCACGTACTTCTGCCGGATAGTCTGGGAATGTAGAAATCTCGTTCCCGAAAACTGCGGACAGGTTTGAAAAGATTGTACCGGTTAACTGCATACCATCTCCCGAGTCTCCCGAGAAACGAATTACAACCTTCTCCAGCGTCTTAACTTTTGTCTGTTCTGCCATAATATACTTTATTAGCTTTATCGCTTATTGGTATTTAGATCGTCCGCAAAGTAAAGCATAAACTTTGCGAGTTCAAAACTTTTCCGCATCAAAAAGCAGAGAGGTATAGATCAAGATTATTAGATGATAGATTAAAATGATTAGACACATAACTATTCACTGTCTTCCCGTAATACATATATACTCCCGCCCTAAAGCCCTTATCCGATTTGATCATTCCTTGCACGGAACCGGCGTCGCCCAACGACAATAATAAAGGCACGAATATATTACTATAAGCCATCGAGGTAGTACGAGCCACCCGGTTGCTGATATTCAGTTTACAATAATGTAATACCCCATATTGCTCGAACACCGCAGGATCTTCCCTCGACAAGCAGCATGTCGTCTCAAAGCAACCGCCTTGGCTTACCCTCAGATCGATCACCAAAGCTCCCTTTTTCATCGTACGCACCAAGTCCGTAGCGATAATATAGCGATGTCTCGTATTAATATAACGCATCGCCCCGATCACCACGTCAGCGCTACGAAATGCGTTATGCAGCACATTCGGATGGAACGTGGAAGTAAAAAGCCCTTGCCCCAAGACCTGTTGTATTATACGCAATTTATTGATATCATCATCGAATACTTTCACGGATGCTCCCAAGGCCAACGCGGCACGCGCGGCCACGGTCCCGGCGTTTCCGGCCCCGATGATCACCACTTCCGTAGGGGATACGCCCGGGATACCGCCTAATAAGATCCCTTTACCTCCTTGGGTATTGCTCAACAGCTCGGAAGCGATCGTTATGGAAGCCGCCCCCTCGATCTCGGAAGTGACATTCAGCACCGGGAAACGATTATATTCATCCGCCATCAACTCATAAGAGATAGCGGTAATCCGTTTCGCCATCATCAACTCGAAAGCCTCTTGAGCGAATAAATTAAACTGCACCAATGAGAAAACGGTCGTGCGAGGTCTCATAAGCGCAATTTCCACCGGCAACGGAGGCAATATCTTCAAGATCAGATCCGCTTGGAAAACTTCCGCGGGCGTATCGACAATCTCCGCCCCCGCCTCCGAGAAATGATTATCGGAATAGTTGATGCCTAATCCGGCGCCACTTTCCACCAGCACCCGGTGACCGCAATCGGTCAGCATATCCACCGCCTCCGGAGTCAACGGCAAACGTTTTTCCGCCTCGCATCGTTCACGAGGAATACCGATAAGCAAACGATTATTCACCTTGCTGATCTCTTTCAATAATTCCTGCGGGATATAGGCCCCCTGTGCCTGCCGGCCGTCGTTCGCTTCCATATGCTATAGGATTTTCATTAACGCGTTCGATATGTCATGTACATCAGATTCTGTTAACATCTTCTCGGCATCAAACGTTATGGACGCCTTCGTATAAAACGGATTCCTTTTCTCCAGACTCTCGGCGATAAACGCCCTCAGTTCCTCCCCGGAACGTCCTTTCAACACCGGACGGGTATGTTTGCACAACTCCAGACGCTTCGCCAGCTCCTCGACTGACACCTTCAAGTAAACCGTCGTGCCAGAAGCGTTCATAAACTCCATGTTATCGAAAAAACAAGGAGCGCCTCCTCCCGTGGAGATCAGCACGTCCTCAAACTCAGCGACCTCGTGAAGCATATTCCGTTCTATCTCTCGGAAAGCCTCCTCCCCTCTCTCGGCGAATATCTGCGAAACGGCCTTATGATAACGCCCTTCGATATAGTAATCAAGATCTATGAACGAAAGACCGGCGAGCTTGGCAAGCTCCTTTCCCACCGTTGTCTTGCCCGCTCCCATATATCCGACCAAAAAAACACGTTTCATACGTTATTATAATAGTTTTCGCAAATGTAAACTTTTTCCGGGAACTCTATCTTCTTTATTCCTAAGAATCAATAAAAAAATCATAGGCCAATGGCTTTTACGGTCTGGGTCGCACGATCCACTACCAATAAAGTATGACGAGCACCGGCTATTTTCTCGGGATAGACCATCGAATCTGTAAAGTCCTGCAATAATTTTCCGTTCTTAGGGCTGATCTCCCATAGCTCCGACCGTTTATCATCGACACGAAGCGTAACAAACAAACGATCCCCTACAAACGCTATCGCCTGGGGAGACTTTTCAAATCCCAATGTCACCAGATACGGCGCAAAGCCCGTGTCCCCTGCCCGAATGTCCGCAGGATCGAATAAATAGATCATATTTTTATTCTGGGCCGTCACATACAAAAAGCCATCATTTCGTGCCGCTACCGCATAAGTACCCATTGCCTCTTGTAAATTTACGCTACGGCTATATATAGGTACCCGAGCAGCGGAACCGGGCTGTACATCTTGCTCCAAGACAACTACCAGTTTCCGTTTATCCCGGATAAAGACAGCCCCTTGACTAGCCGTCACATCAAACGCATGAACGGTCTGATAACCACCCTCACCCCAAGTACCCGTACCGATACAAGTAATGAACTCATACGTTTCCGCATCGAACACATCCGTACGGCTTCCCGTATTCGTGACATATATTTTCCCATACGAGCGAGTCACGCCGTTTGGCTCCCCCGCAAAGGTCTCTTTCTTATCTCCGTTCATCCACTCAACCATACTTTTCACATGACGCACATTACCGGAAGATACATCAAAGACCTCCAAACTATAATGTCCCGGAGCGTCATTTGCTACATATAGCGTATTCCCATAAAGATGGACCGCTTTCGGATGAAAAGTTTCCACAGTGGCACCGGGAATATCCAAGACTGAAAGTGTAAATGAGAGAGGAGAACCCTCATCGCCAGCCCTATCCGTCTCCATCGGAGCAAGCCCAAGCCCACCATCTATGGCATCCAGTTCCGGATCATCGATAATGTATTTCGAGGAGGTATACACGCTTTTGTTCTCTACCAAGTTCTTATTCCTCCGAGTATGCAAGAAACGGCGGGAATAAATCGGCAATTTCTTACTCACGGAAAGCTGTGAGTAAACCTTCATACAAATCGTAGGGAAGCCTCCTTCCGCCGGATAATACGTCATATTCCCACTATGCCCATATCCCAAGCAGTGCGCCAGCTCATGATACGGCACATCAGTCCCGTTGGCATCATCCGCATAATGGGTAAGATAGACATATTCACCTAATCCAAAGGTATTTCCCCCGCCCAGGCCGACAACATTCACCACACGCCCATAACACAATCCGCCATGATTCAAGATCTTTTTCTTCAATACATCTATATCCACGATTTGCTCGTTATTTATCAGCTTACCACGCCACTTCTCCAGTTCCTCGTCAAAAAGCGAGGAAGAAAACATCGCCGCCATATTCAAGGAAAGGGCAACCGCCTCACGAGCCAGATGTGGCCTGAAGTTACCCCAGTTTGAACCGGAATACTTACCAAACCAAATATTCCACTTTGGTTTCACGTTAATCATTCCTTGATATACCGGATCTCCACATTCAATCCGCAAACTTATATTCTCGGCCGCCATATCCGGATAGGCTTCTATGGTAACCTCCTCGCCGGAACGCGTATAATAAACCTTCGCCTGTTCCAGAAAAGGCAACTTCATTTTAAACTCCTGAAAAGGTAAAACCGTAGTAAACTCCGCAAACCGTACCTCGTCCTCATAGCCTTCAATCGTCGCCCATACGATCACGTTATGTATAGCCCTGGGTGAATAGAAACGAAGCATCAGCTCATTCTGCTCGGTAACCGACACCTGCAAAGGTTCATTCACCTTGAATTTTCGCTGCGACGAATCGAAAAGAACCTCGTCCGGTTCCTCATCCTGAAGGATATAAGAAGTATTCGACGAATCATAATCCTCCTCCGCCATCCGTATTAAACCATATTTACTCGTTCCTCCACTATTATCCACATCATCTTCATCCGAACATCCGAGAACAAGAAAGCCTCCCATTACAAACAGAATGACACGAATGATCGTGTATCTCAACATTTCATTCATAAATAATCTCTTACCAGTTTTGGACGCAAAAATAGTATTTTTATTTAACTCGCATAAAAGTCACCGTTTTTATGTAATTTTGCCCCGTAGACAGATGTAGATTCGATGATGAAATTTATAGATAAGTTCAATACAATTATCCATAAGCCATTTTTCAGCAAATATAGTACCTTAATGGGGCTATGGGCATTGCTGGGGGTTATCGCATGGATTACCAAGTATTTCCCCGGGAAATATAACAACTTCTCCATCTTCAGGCAATCCTTTTGGCATACGTTGAATGAGTTACCGCTCTATGCCGCCTATCCGGAAGAATACAACGATATTTTTCACTACGGGCCGGTATTTAGCTTGGTAGTGGCTCCGTTCGCCATTACACCGTTATGGTTAGGACTGCTTACTTGGTCGGTGGCGCAAAGCCTTTTCTTATTCTGGGCGGTCAAGATGCTACCGGGGATCAAGCGGGAACGTATCTTTATCTATTGGTTCTGTGCCCACGAGTTGCTTACCTCGCTTTTCATGTCGCAATTTAATATCAGTATCGCCGCTATCATTGTCCTCGCTTACGTATTGATAGAGAAAGAGAAAGACGTATGGGCCGCTTTCGTGATCATGTTGGGTACCTTTACTAAATTGTATGGGATCACGGGATTGGCGTTCTTCTTTTTCTCTCGCCATAAGATGAAGTTCAGCCTATCTTGCGTAGGATGGGCGGTCGTCATGGTCGTAGCCCCGATGATATTGTCCGGGCCGGATTATATAATGTCCCAATATACCGGTTGGTTCGAGGACTTATCCGGAAAAAATTCGGAGAACTTATTCGCGCTCATGCAGAACATTTCCTTCTTGGGAATGGTTCGTAAGATATCGGGATCGGTCAGTTACTCGGACATGTATCTGATAATAGGAGGATTACTATTATTCGGCCTGCCTTATCTACGCATCAGTCAATATAAATATGAGGCTTTCAGGAAAACGTTATTGGCCTCGGTGTTGATGTTTGTCGTACTGTTCAGCACGGGTAGCGAGTCCAGTACCTATATCATAGCGTTTATCGGAGTCGCTATTTGGTATACGGCTGTACCGTGGAAACGTTCGACATTGGATATTGTCTTGATGGTCTTCGCCTTTATATTGACCAGCATGTCTCCGTCCGATCTTTTCCCGAAATACATACGAGTGCATTATGTATACCCGTATGCGTTAAAAGCGTTGCCTTGTATGCTGATCTGGCTAAAGCTGACATTTGAGATGTGTACGAGGAGTTATAATCCGGTAAAGGCATAAATGGAATGAACGCACGAGCAGACATAGATTTGGTATTACCTTGTTACAACCCGCCTTCGGGCTGGGAGGAACAAGTAGCCACCCATTTCCGCAAAGTGGAGCGATTATTCAGCCCGGTACGTTTCCACCTTTTTATTGTCAGTGATGGTTCGAGACGGGGATACGAGCCGGAGACGATCGACCGCCTCCGGCAATTGATACCGGATGTCTGCGTCGTGGACTATAAGCCTAACCGGGGAAAAGGATATGCCTTGCGAGAGGCGGTAAAGCGATGTACCTCTCCTTACATTATTTATACAGACTACGATTTTCCATATACAAACGACTCATTCGGCAGGATGGTCGAGGCGTTGCTAGGAGGAGCGGACGTAGTCGTGGCTACCCGCAGCAAAAGTTATCAGGATAATCTACCTCCTTTCCGGCAAATGTTATCCAAACTGTCCCACATATGCAATACATGGGTCTTGCGGATCAAGATCAAGGATACGCAAGGGGGCATGAAGGGATTCAGCCAAGCGGGACAGGCGATATTCCTGACGACCCGTATCAATAGCTTCCTATTCGATACGGAATTTATCTATAAGGCAAGTCGCCGGAAAGAGATAAACTTACGGACGATCAACGCGAACATCAAAGAAGGACTGGCGGTATCCGATATGGGATTCAAGGTCCTGCGGCGGGAAGCGTTGAACTTCTTATCCATCTTATTTCATAGAGATTAATTGACATACATGATATTACTTAGTTTTGATATCGAGGAGTTTGACGCTCCATTGGAACACGGCGTGGAATTGCCGTTCGAGGAACAAATGCGTACTTCCGTAGAAGGAACCCGGAAGATACTGGCATGTCTGGCCCGTCACCGGGTAAAAGCGACTTTCTTTTGCACGGCGAACTTCGCCCTTCACGCAAAGGATTTGATCTTGGACATCCAAAAGGGTGGACATGAGATCGCTTCGCATGGTTTTTATCACTCGTCGTTCGAGACCGCCGATCTACGCAAGTCCAAAGAGGCGTTGGAGGAACTGACCGGACAACCGGTGAACGGTTTCCGTATGGCCCGCATGATGCCCGTCGAAGAAGAAGAGATACATAAGGCCGGTTACTTATACAACTCGTCCTTGAACCCGACTTGTATTCCCGGCCGTTACAATCATCTGGGGCAGCCCCGCACCTATTTCATGAAAGATGGCGTATTGCAACTGCCCGCCTCGGTGACCCCGATCGTCCGTTTCCCCTTATTTTGGCTGGCTTACCATAACCTTCCGGCCACCTTGTATCGTAAGTTAGCGCTTTGGACTTGGAAAGAGGACGGTTATTTCCTAACCTATTTCCATCCGTGGGAGTTCACCTCCTTAAGTGATCGGAAAGAGCTAAAGTTACCGTTTATCATGACCAACCATTCCGGTTGCGGCATGGAAAGAAGGCTGGACGCCTTGATCCGTTTCTTCAAGGATAAAAGAGCGCCGTTCGGTACCTATACGCAATTCTCACAAGAAATCTTGAGTAAGAGTCATGGCCAAGAATAAGTTTTATGTCGTATGGAAAGGGTTGAACCCGGGAATCTATGATAACTGGGCGGAATGCAAGGCACAGGTAGACGGACAAGAGGGAGCCAAATATAAATCCTTCGAGAACCGGAAGGAAGCCGCCAAAGCCTTCGAGGCCGGCTATACCCATTACCTAAAGACCGCCTCTTCCCCGAAAGCCGTTGCCCGTCTCGCGCCGGAAGCCCCGATCGGGAACCCCATCAATGAGAGTCTTGCCGTAGACGCCGCCTGTAGCGGTAATCCCGGGGATATGGAGTACAGAGGCGTTTATACCGCTACCGGGCAAGAGATCTTCCATATCGGCCCGCTGAAGGAGGGCACGAACAATGTCGGGGAATTCCTCGCCTTAGTACACGGCCTCGCCTTGCTACAGCAAAAGGGAAGCGACCTGCCGATCTATTCGGATAGCCGCAACGCCATCAGCTGGGTCAAGAAAAAGAAATGCAAAACCCTGTTAGAACGCAAACCGGCCAACGAGCCGATCTTCGACCTCATCGAGCGGGCCGAGAAATGGTTGAACACCCATACCTATACCACCCAGATCCTCAAATGGGAAACATCCGTATGGGGGGAGATCCCGGCGGATTTCGGAAGGAAATGAGGTAAAGGTAATTAAAATTATATCGTATATTTGCCCAATATATCGAATTCAAGCCTATGAAGATCGCTTTCGACGCAAAACGGATTACGCATAACGCTACCGGACTGGGTAATTATAGCCGGTTCGTAGTGAATAGTTTGTCCGCTTCTTTCCCGGAGCATACCTATCAACTCTATACGCCGGGCAAAGGCAAAGAAGCGTTACGGAAACGGATCGAGGAGCGTCCAAGTGTCTCATTCCATTATCCGGAAGGCAGGTTCGATAAACTATTTCCGTCTTTATGGCGTACCTCGGGCCTAACGGCTACGCTTCGAAAAGAGCACGTAGATCTGTTCCATGGCTTGAGTAATGAGATTCCTATGAATCTAAAACAGAACGGAATCCCAGCGGTCGTAACGATACATGACTTGATCTTCTTGCGTTACCCGCAGCTTTATAAACCGATCGATCGTTCCATCTATACCTACAAATTCAAGCAAGCTTGTTTACGGTCGGACAAGATCATAGCGATCAGCCGACAGACGATGCGAGACATCCGGGACTTCTTCCACATTCCGGAAAGCAAGATCGAGGTTGTTTACCAAGGTTGTGACCCGATATTCGGACAAGCGGTTCAAGAAGACGTGAAATCGTCCGTACGCGAGAAATATCAGATAAACGGGCCTTATATATTATATGTAGGGAGCATCGAGGAACGGAAAAATTTATTGCTTCTGGTAAAAGCCCTGAAAGAGCTGAAAGAAGATATCTCCGTGATCGCTATCGGTAAGCATACGCCTTATACGGATACGGTAGAGACCTATATCCGGGAAAACAACCTGTCCGGTCGCATCCGTATCTTGACCCATATACCTTTTAACGAATTAGCCGCTTTCTATCAGATGGCGACCTTATTTGTCTATCCCTCGTTTTTCGAAGGATTCGGTATCCCGATCTTAGAAGCCCAACTTGCCGGTATTCCGGTGATAGCGGCTACCGGTTCTTGTCTGGAAGAGGCGGGCGGATCGTCCGCTCTATATACCGATCCGAGAAATGAGCAAGAGCTGCGCGGCTTGATAGAGTCCGTATTGAACGAGCCGAAGCTGGCCGAATCCATGCGTTCCGGCGGACGAGAGAATATACGGCGATTCATGCCCGACGTATTAGCGGCTCATTTCATGCGAGTATACGAGAATATCTCACGATCTTAGCAAATCCATTTTATCCATACACAATGAATATACTTTTAGTCTATAAAGAAGCCGACATAGCGACCTACAAAATGCTGGAAGGATTGTCCAAGCTTGAGGACTTCAACATCTATATCGCTTCCCCCCAATCGTATACCGACAAAAAGATCTATGGGAATTGTACACCCTTGGATCTGCCGGTCATTACCTCGAAGTTCAACTGGAACGTTATTCGTGCCCTGCGCGAAATCATCAAGACTTATCGGATCGACCTTATCTACTCACCAAGTAGTTCCGGTTTATCAAACGCTTTATTCGCCTCCATAGGCACACGGGCGAAAAATATCGCATACCGAGGCACGCAGGCTAAATTGAAGCGGTTCGATCCGACCTATTATCTAGGCATATTAAATCCCGCCGTGGAGCATGTCGTATGCGAGACCAAAGATATCGAGGAATATCTCTCCCGATTCATCGCACGAAAAAGACTAACAACCAGCACAAAGCCATTTGATATCGATTGGATCAAGGAGGCAGTCCGTACGCCCAAACAAGCAGACGATATTCCGGACGACGCCTTTCGTTGCATCTATATCGGAGCGACGAAGAACAGGCCGTTCAAAGGCTTAACCGATTTGATTCATGCGTTTATCTTATTGGATGATCCACGGGTACATCTTACAATCGTGGGAGAATATGGAGAAAATGATTTCCAATTAGCCCAACAGTCGAAGGTAAGCACACAAATTCATTTTCTGGGACAGCGTTCCGACGCCATCTCTTTTCTGGTCACGTCCCAGTTGTTTATACTTCCCTCGCACCGGGATGCCTCCCCGAGAGTCGTGCGGGAGGCTATGGCTTGTTCCGTTCCTTGTATCGTAACAGATATACCGGGAGCAAGAGACTTAATCATAGACGGAGTCACCGGATTGTTAGTGCCGCCTTCTTTTCCTCAACAAATGGCGGCGTCTATCCGCTCGCTTATCGATAACCCGGAGCGATTGGAAGCGTTCGCCAAGGCCTCACGTGAGCATATCATCCAAGATTTCAGCGTAAAGGCTTATACAGACGGCTTCGCCACGTTATTCAGGTCGATCAAGAAAGCATAGATTATTTACAGATTCAGAAACAACGGATATAAGCTAATGAATAGCTATCATAAAGATGGTCCTTCATTCCATGTTTATATTGGAAGGACAGGATATTTTTCTTAAGCTCATAATTTAGCTTTGTCCGTAGAATCATCGGCTTATCCCCATTATCCCGATATCCCCGGAAACCGGCATAATTACAATCCAACGAGAACCCCCGATAGGTCCCTAACACACCTGCTCCATAACAGAAAGCGTCGTTCTGACGATTAACGACATCGTTAGTCATCCAACAATAAAAACCCGCTAAAGCTTGCACACGGATCGAAGCGTTTACATCTTTCCGCTTCCACAACGTACGTCCCAGATTGGCGTCGAACCAATAAGAGGCCGCATCCGTATAACGAGCGTCGCACAAGCGTCCGCCACTGGCGGTTTTCAGGTTGGCGCTTACCACGATATCCATCCATTTCTCACTCCGGAGGGCTTGGAAATAAAAATTAAAGATCACGTCGCCCCGGCAAACAATCGGGGATTTCAGTTCTACCGCATAACGCTCATCCCGCACTTCCGGCGACATCTCATACCATTCTTGGAATACCCAACTGACATTCACTCCTACACGCCCCTTTACGACAGGAATGTACAAACGGGTAAAGATATCTTTCGTCTGATCGCCTCGCGTCTTATGATATTCCCCCCGAAGCTCCACTTCCCAACGGCTGGACAGGCTTCCTCCTACCAACTCGGGAATCGGAAAGGCATTTGGCCCGAAATAACGGGGCGAGTAAGTCAGATACTCTACCTTTTCCCACCATTCTAACGCCTTAACCGGAGATACATAGGCCAAAAGACAACTAACAACTAAACAGAACCGGAGTATTTGTATTTTCATAAAAGTCTATAATTCAAATTCAATCTCATGCTTCAACGCATATTTCTTCCAGAAACGATTTCGATAGTATAATATCCAACGAAGGCATTCCGCTTTATCAAAATGCCGGCTCTCGGCATAGGTCTCTGCCATTAAACGAAAAGCGGCTTCCCGTCCCCACAAACGGGAGAAATTCGCGCATCCTCGTTTCAGCGAGACAGGCCCGAAGTGCATCCGGTTTATATCGATCAAGGAGAACTTAACCCCTTCCTCCGTACGATCGTACAATACATTTCCGGGAGAGAAATCGGCATGATAAACCTCCGCCTCATGCAACTTTGCCATATAAGTACCTAACGCACGGAAAATATCCTCGTTCTCCTCTACCGGACGCTGTCCGACTTTATACAATGTCTTATAGCTGGATTGCAGACTGATAAAATAACTATATTCCAAAAACCCTTTCTTCCTAAAAAGGATATAAGCGATCGGGGCAGGAGTCTCAAAACCCTTGGCGACTAAACGCAGAGCGTACTCATAGGCTCGCACAGCCTTGGGCCGACGAAAAAAACGATAAATAATACGGTTTATCAAGAGGGGGACTCTATATCGCTTGACATTCAGTTCCACACCATCTACCTCAAAAACCTTGATCTCATTCCTCGCCTTATAAATCGTTTTTCCCTCTTCTGAAAATATACGAGGTACACGCCTTACAAAATCCTCGAATCGCCCGTACGCCGGGTTAATGACCTCCTTCATCCGAAACCATTTCATTTAAAGAGGTTAATACCTTGTTTATGATTAGATCCGGATTGAGCTGTTTCATACACGCCCAATCCTTCCGCAGGCAGGGCTTTTGGCCGAATACGGAACAAGGACGGCAAGGTAAGTCCAACTGGATACAATCTTCCGGATCCTGATGATATCCGTAAAATCCGGCATAGGGATGGGTAGCGCCCCAAACGGAAAGCACCCGTGTACCGACCAAGGAAGCGAAATGCATATTGGCGGAATCCATGCAAATCAACAGATCCAACCGGCTGATCAAGGCCAGTTCCTGATCCAAGGAATACTTGCCCGCCACGCTTTTTACCCGGGGATACTCAAAAGCCCATTGATCCAAGAGCGCCTCCTCGTAGCCACGACCACCGAACAGGAAGATGGTAAAATCCTCTCGATCGGAAAGCTCGGCCATGACCAGCTCCATCTCCCCGGTCGGATAAATCTTTCCCCGGTGCTTGGCGAAGGGGGCGATACCGATCCATTTGCCCGTCTTCGTTCCCACAAGGGGTTCCAAGGCGGATAAATCAGGGGTCGAGGTCTCATAAAGCGAGGTGAACGATTCCGTATAATGAAGTCCGGCGTTACGGAAAACATCCGCATAACGTTCGATCACCGGGCGAAGTTGTTTAAATCGTTTATGCTTCGCGTCGGTCAACCGGGCACGATCTTTCCGGGCCTTATCCACGACAAACACCCGTCTGCCGTTCAAGCGGAACAGCGTACGGATAATCATGGTCCGCAATACGTCATGCAAATCCAGAACCACGTCGAAATCATATTTTACCAAGGCAGAGGCAAAACGAAGCAACCCCGCCAACGTTTTCTCCGTGCTCTTCGTATTGATGCCGATCACGTTCACGTTCTTCGGGCGGTTGATAAAGACCGGGATCAAGAACGCTTGCGTCAACACGGTAAACGAGTCCGTAGGATTCGCCTTGGCTGCGGAATAGATAACGGGAACGGTCATCGCCACATCCCCGATAGCCGAAAGTCGTATTACTAATATATTTGCCATTATTTCTTACCGTACAACACAGGATTCAAGGCCGGGTCGTTGTACATCTTCATTTGCTTGTAGACCTTCATATACTTCTTACCGTCACGGATATCGGATAGCAATTGATCCAAAGCCATCGACAAATCCTTCTTCTGCTCCATCAGCACCGCCAGTTTCTGCTCACAACGAGCCTTATGCTCGGCAGTAGCATCCGGACGGTTTGCCTCCTCACGCATATGATAGATCTTTAGCGTAAGGATAGAGAGACGATCGATCGCCCAAGCCGGGCTTTCCGTATTGATCGTAGCGTCCGGCAAGACTTTCACGTTCTTATATTTATCCAGAAAGAAACTATCGATCAACTCTACCAAATCCGTACGATCTTGATTCGACTTGTCGATGCGGCGTTTGATAGCCAGCGCTTCCACCGGGTCGATCTCCGGATTCCGGATAATGTCCTCCAAATGCCATTGTACGGCATCGATCCAGTTCTTAAGATAAAGATAAAACTCGATGCTCTTTACCGCATAGGGATTATGCACTGTAGCATCTACATTGTCAGTTACATGATAAGCCTCCGTAGCTTGCTCAAAAATGCGGAAACATTGTTCGCTGAAGTTCATATATGATTCATTTTCTTTCTGTGAATACTTTGTGGGACAAAGATAATGCTTACAGATCAGAAACCCAATTCTACCGGATAAATTCTATCCTCTTAGCATATATCCTTTCTTCGGCAAGGATACGATGCCGGTAGACGGATCGTTATGAAGCGCTTTACGGAGATAGGTGACCTGCACATTCAAGGCCAGGGAGTTGGCGTATGAGCTAGTTCCCCAGACGGTTTCCAGCAGAAGGTCACGATCCACCGCCAGATTCAGGTTTGTCGCCAGGATTCGCAGAAGATCCGCTTGGCGGGAAGTGATCAATACCTTGTTATTGCCCGTACGGATCTCGTTCGTGGTGTAGTTGAAGGTCGTGTTTCCGAAATGGAAGCTCTCCTCCTGCACGCTTTCATGGACACCGATCTCAAAACGGTCCTTGATACGGGCGATCAGCTCTTCCGGATAGAAGGGTTTCGCCAAGTAATCGTTTCCGCGCAAGCTAAAACCTTTCAAACGGTCGTTCTTATCGGAACGGTCGGAAAGGAAAAAGATCAAGACATGGTGGTCTTGCTCACGGATCTTTTCCGCTACCTCGAAACCGTTTAGGCCGGGCATGTTGATATCCAGCAAGACCAGATCCGGTTTCACGACCGGGAATTGCTCCAAAGCCATGGTACCATTGCCGGTATAAGTCACCTCATACCCCTCCCGTTCCAAGAATCGCTTCAAGACGAGGGAATACTTAAGGTCATCGTCAGCGAAAAGTATTTTCAATGTCGATTTCATAAGGCTGTAGTCGGTAGATTTATAGTAATTCGAGTGCCTTCACCTAATTCACTTCGCAGGGATACAGAGCCATGATGCGCCTCTACTATTTGGCGAACGTAGCTCAATCCCAACCCAATACCCGGAATTTGCTTATCCGGCAGATGAGACGAACGGTAAAATTTATCGAACACCTTTCGCCGCTCATCCGGAGCGATACCGAAGCCATTATCCGAAACGGTCAATTCCACCCTTTGCTGATTCCAAAGCACTACGATATCGATATCCACTTCCTCTCCCGAATATTTGATCGCATTCTCTATCAAGTTAGACAAGACATTCGCCACATGTACCGGATCGGCCGTCAGATCCGGCATATCCGGGGGAAAGGCCGTCGAGAAAGAGACTTTTTTCCCGGCGGGGATATTGGTTAGGCGTACCACCTTCTCCACCAACTCACGGAGATTAAAAGCGGAAGGTCTCAGAAGCGTCTCCCGCTCGTCCGCACAGACCATATCTTTCAATTTTCCCAGATAGGCGGAAAGATTATCCAACTCGAACATGGAGTCTTGAAGGACCCGTTCCGTCGTGGCCTCATCCATCCGCATCTCCCGGTCATTCAAGAAAGAGACGAATACCTTCAAGGTTTGTACCGGTCGCCTCAGCTCATGGATCATCGTATGCACGAACCCCTCACGCAACTCGTTCAAGCGCATTTGCTCCCAGATCGTACGGATCTGGAAACCCAAACAAGCCAGCAATAACAAGATAAGGAAAATACTTAGGAAAAGCTGCCATCCCATCCGGCCCAATAACGGATTCATGGGAAGATCCACATCCACCCACACCGCCTTTCGCTCGATCGGGGCGAACACATAGCATATCGAGATAGAGGTTGAAAACAGGTTTTTCGATAATGGTAACCATAAGGCCGATGACTGTCCGGACAATGTATCGCTCGCTACGAACGGACGTACCCGATAATCCAGACCGGGCAGACCGGCAGACAAGATGGAGTCCAAACGCTCCGCAGAGAAAGGCACAAAGAACTCCACGACCGAACGATCTACCCCAACCAATAAGCTATCTTCCGGCATATTCGGGTCCAGATGAAGCCGAAAACTATGGATCTTTGTCGTATCCTTGGGATAAAGCTGGAAACCGAACGAGTTTTTCAACCCATTTAACACGCTATCACCAGACTGGTATTTCGACTGGCGTTCTATGATATAAGTACCTTTCGTCATCTCCGCCTCTTCCTTCCGTATACGAAATTCCTCCTGCCCGGCATGAAATACCTCACCGGCGATCTCATCCGCATAAGTACACATCTCATACCGGAACTGATTGAACAGCCAATAGCCTTGTACCCCGATCGCCGCCAAAGCCGCCGCCAACGAGATTACCCATATCCATCGAATCCTCTTTCCCATATCTTATTCCTTTCCGGCAAAGATAGATAGCTACTCCATGATTACAACGTACATATAGCCATTTTTATAAGCGGAGTAATATTTCAGTAATAAAAATCTTCCTTACGGCAAACGCTCCTCTCTTACATTCGCGACAAATAACTTCTAAAACCAACAGATCATGAAACGAATCATAGCGACAATCGGCCTGCTTTGCGTAGGTCTGTCAGGGGCGGGACACGAGACGAACGCCCAAGTGACAATCAACATCTTCAACCTAAACGACGTACTAAGAGCCAAGCCCATCGACGAGACACGTTTCACGGTACAATACCAAACCACGTCCATGCCGGACACGCTCCAACCCGACAAGAAAGAGGAAGAGACCCTCATGCTGAAGGTCGGGGATAAATGCTCCGTTTACTATAGTTACGCCAAATTCCTCACCGATTCCGTACTAGAGGCCGACAAAGCCGCCGGAGCCTCACAAGAAGTCATCAATGAACACCTGCAACAATATTCCTCCAAGACCAATGCACAGGTCTACAAGAACTATCCGGCGGGAAAGACCACGACCTTGGATGCCCTTGCCGCCAGTCGCTTTCGCTGCGAGGAAAAGGAGGAGCGCCCGGAATGGACCTTACTGCCCGATACGATGACCATCCTGTCCTATCCTTGCCGGAAAGCGACATGTCATTTCAAGGGCAGGCATTATGAGGCTTGGTACACGCCGGAGATACCGAAAAGCGAGGGTCCTTGGAAATTATGCGGATTACCGGGCCTGATCCTAAAAGCCCAAGACAGCCAAGGACATTACACTTTCATCTGCACGGGTATCAAACTGAGCCGGGGTAAGAACCCGATCCTTTTCGGGGGAAACGATTTCGAGCCGATCAGCCGCAAGAACCTGCAAAAGGCTTACGAACGATATGCCGCCGATCCTATCGGATACATCGCCTTGACCTCGCCACAGGTGAAAGTGACCGTCACCGACGATAACGGAAAACCTTACCAACCCAAGAACATGCCGTATAACCCTATAGAAAGGGAAGAAAGATGAAACGGATCATACTGCATATACACACTTTTTGTTTACTTACGCTGCTCTGCCCGGCAGGATTGGCCGCCCAATCCGTCATCCGAGGGATCGTGATCGACAGGGAAAGCCAACTGCCGGTAGAAGCGGCCACCGTGCAATTAACCAGAGGCAACGTCTCCTTTCCTATCAACTATACGTTAAGTAATAATGAAGGGACCTTTATCCTCACCCAACCGAAGCGGACGGACTCACTTCTCGTCTCCGTCTCGCTCTTGGGGTACCAAACCCAGCAACAAGCCGTACATGCCGGACAAACGCTTCGTTTTGAGATGGAGCCGCAGGTATTCAGCCTAAAGGAGGTGGAAATCCGTCCGGGACGTGTCTGGGGGCGGCAAGATACGATCAATTATGATGTCACCCGCTTTCTCTCCCCAAAGGATCAATCCATCAAGGACGTATTACGGAAACTTCCAGGTATCGATATCGATGATCTGGGGAAGATCTCTTACAACGGGAAAGAGATCCGTAATTTCTATGTGGAGGGACTGGATCTCACCAACGGGAAATACAAGCAAATCAGCGAGAACCTGCGAGCCGACGCCGTACAGAACATACAAGTGATGGAGAACCACCAACCGATCCGTGTGTTACAGAGAAAGATCAAGACCGAAGACGTAGCGTTGAACCTCAAACTGAGACCGGAATTCCGGGATCGCTGGCTGATCAATGCCGAAGGCGGTCTCGGCGCATCCCCGTTCTTATGGAAAGGAGCCGCTGACGCCTTGCAGATCAGCCGCAGAAGCCAATCCGCTTATCTATATAAAGGGAATAATACCGGGCAGGATGTATCGGGCGAGCAAAATACGCTTACCGAATCACCCGAATCCCGTTTATCCGAGCCCAAGATTCCCCAATTTCTGCTACAGCCCTCATTCTCCGCCCCGCTAAAGAAAGAGCGCTGGCTGTTCAACCATATACACAGCCTATCCGCAAATCGCCTATATAAACTGAACGAGAACACCCAACTCCGTATAAACGCCGGTTATATCCACGACCTGCGAACACAGGAAAGGGGGAGTGAGACGACCTATTACCAATCCGAGGACACGATTCATCTAACGGAGCAAAGCGATAGCCGCATTCGCTCGGATCAAGCCAACCTAAATATCGGAGTGGAAAACAACTCGCAGGAAAGGTATCTCAAGAACCAGTCCTCAGCCACCGGAGATTGGCAATCCAGCCTTTCCCATATAACCGGAAACATGGCTTCCACCGGCCGTACAGCATTGAACCAACGCATCAAAACCCCGAACCTCGACTTGCGTAATAATTTACGGAGCCTGTGGAGCTTGGACAAATACACGTTGGAAGTCCAGTCTTTGCTCCGTTACCACAGCAACGCGGCCGATCTTCGCTTGGATAACCACCCTTATCCGATGAACTTACGCAACTTTTATACCGATAATTCCTTCTCATTCCTGAAAAAGAGCGGTTCCCTCACCCAGCGATATACGGTAGGCATAAACGGGGAGATCAGCAATATCGAGAAAAGCCTGCAAACTTATCTCTCACCCGATTACCAATGGAATACCTATAAATGGACCCTATCCCTCAGCGTTCCTCTCAGATGGACCGGATATACAGAGGTCGGTTTCTCCCGCATCTCGGTTAATCCGTCCCTGTCCATTATCTACAAACTGAATTACGCATGGCGTTTCACGGTACACGCCTCCTATAAGGAAAGATACGGAGAGATGACCGACTTATACGACCGGCCTTATCAAACAGATTACCGGAATAGCGTCTGGAATTGCGGAATCCTCCCGGTTTACAGACAACAGCTTTATTCCGTTTATGGGGAGTACAAGAATACGGCACGGGAATTCTTCGCCACGGTAAACCTGACACACAACCGGGAGTGGTACAACCGTATATACGAGCAACGTATAGAGAACGGACAGATACAACGAGTCTCCTTACCACTGTCCAACCACGGTTCCGGATATACCGTCAAAAGCACGCTATCCAAAGGCTTTTACGATCTAGGGCTAAAGACCTCGCTCCTGGCGCTCCTCAATATCAGCAAGGCCGAGCAAATCAGCGGGGGACAAAGGCTTCCCTATCAATATCGTCTCATGCGCCTAGAACCCAAAGTGATCTGGACTCCCAACCGCCATTGGGAGACCAGTTACCAAACCGATATCCGGTACGGAGGAAGTAAAATAGGAGAACGTACCCGTTTGGCGCCCTTATGGAACGTCACCCAACAAGTACAACTCTCCTACATTTTCTCACCCATAGAGGCAAGCCTTTCCGTAGATCATTATCACAATGACGTGAATGAAGACCAATCCGTCAACGCCGTTTTCGCGGACTTCTCGGTCTTATGGAAATCCCGGCGTTTGCAAATCACCGCCACGGCGACAAACCTGTTCGACAAACGTACCTACGGATACACGCGATACGCATCGTTGGAAAGCTATACCTCATGGGTACGTATCCGTCCCCGGGAGTTTCTGGTAGCGATCCGCTACCAGCTATAAACGATCCAGACGAGTCCGGGTTATAGGCGTATCTTCCGCTCCACCGTACCCTCTGCCGTATCTATCCGTATGAAATAAACGCCGGGCTGGACATTTCCCAAGGAAACAGCGTAATCCACCGAGGCTGGAGAATCTACCTTCTCACCATACAGATGACGGCCCGAAGCGTCATGTACATGGATGCTGAACGAACCGGGGACCTCCGCCCAACGGACATGGAAACTTCCTTTCGTACCGCTAGCATATACGGACACGGCCTCTTGCGGAGCCTCCTCGAATACGTTCTCCGTAGAGGTAGGGATTCCCAATATATCCAGCAGACCTTTATACACGTCTATCTTTCCCCATCCCCATTGCTTGTTCGGATAAGAGAGCGGTTTATCCTGAACAGCCGTACGGGAGAAGACATCCTTGATATCATCCGGGGATAAAGCAGGATTCGCCTGTAACCAGAGAGCGATACTGCCAGTCACGAAAGGACAAGCCATCGAGGTTCCACTCATATACCCCCATGGATATCGATGTCCATTGAAAGTGGAATAGCGAGCCTGTGATGCCTTGGCTCCTTCACCGATCTCACCCTCCAGATAGAATGAGTTATAGGAGGATGCCACCCAAAGTCCGGGTGCTGTTATATCTGGTTTCATGCGATTTTCAAGCGTAGGGCCTACGCTTGAAAATGATGTTAACTCACCCAAACTATTACCTGCCAAATAAGAGGTACCCCCATCTACATTTACCGGGCATATACGAGTGGCATAAGCCCCGACAGCTATCACGTTTTTGGCTGATGCCGGAGAGCCGACAGTGAAATCTCCCGTACCGACCGTATAAGGATACCCTTTTCCCAAGTCTGTAAATAAGCTCTCGCCATTGTTGCCCCAAGCCCGGACCGGCGTGTTATTTGTCGCCACATGAAGTAAGAATATCTTTTCATTTTTGGTGCCTTCCGGATAATTGAACTGAATAAAAAGACGGTATCTCCCATTAAACACATATAATTCAGATTCCATTTGCGCCTCATACACCAACGTGCCATCCACGCTCTCACTAGTAAAAACAGAAGACTTAGGCATTGTATCCAAGGCGAAAAACCCGGTAGTATTTAATATCTCATCGCTTTCGCGATCATACAGATCCAGGCAAACAGAAAAAGGTTCCCCGGGCTCGTCCGCCCAAATATCCACCAGTCCATAAGAAAGACCCGTATTAGACCTGCCAACAAAAGTACGCAAGGTATCCGAAGGCGACATCAGTTCGGTATATACTGGCATGTCCCTAGAATTTCCCATGGCAACCGTGATGATTTTTCCCGGTCCGACCATTCGGTCCAACATTATATCCATAAAATTAGTACCATCGTGTCCTCCAATACCATCCCCTAAACTAAGATTCACCACGCAAGGTCTACCCAGTCTCTCGCTCTCCTTGAATATATAGTCCACTCCGTCTACGATATCAGAATTCTGCATGGTAGTAGCCACCAAGATCATATCACTCTCGTTGGCCACACCTTGGTAGGGCGTATCAAACCCTCCTCCGGCAGCTATGCCCGCGACATGGGTACCATGCGTATTTACATCCGAATCAAACGAGCAAGCCGCATCCAGCAGTTCCTCTTCCGTCCTGTATTCCGCTTTACTATAAGGACTCGTTTGATCCCAAACTTGTTTGATACGATACGCTTTACCCTCTTTGTCATAGAAATTCGGGTGAGTAAAATCTAATCCCTGATCGACCACACCCACGATGACCCCCTTGCCCGTATAAGGCTGGGGAAGCTTAGTCCCCGCATAGGCATCCGCCACGTCCGAGTAGTAACGGGCCGAGTCCATACTGGCCCTCATAGGTTGTGAAGCGGATACATATTGGATACAACCCAGCCCAGACACCGACTCCACGGCAGACAGGGGGATCAACACCGTAGCGATATCTCCCGTCCTTGTCCGGATACGGCACCCGGCCGAATCCAAGGAAGCCCATCCCTCATCCGTCGCCACCTTCACGAAAGCCGAGAGATAATCTCCCGAGATAGAACTCCTCAACAACGAGTTCGCCGTATCTTTCTTCGCTAATTTGTCTAAAAGAATACGTGTATAGGGAGACATCTTGGAATACGTAGGTTCTTGGGCAAACATCCCTCCTACCACAAAAATCGCTAGAAGCAGCGATAACAAAATAGATTTTCTCTTCATATTAACCATCTTTTCCATTATATTTCAATTAAGACGTAAAGCTCGTCTCATCACGCCAGCCACGACATTTTAAATGCGCCATTTTATCTGTCTTATTGTGATACAAAGTAAGGCTTTTAAATGCGGACTTTCATTAAGAAACCCCGCTACCTTACGACATTTAGTCCAAAAACAGTGTGACATATAATCCGGATTCGAGGTAAACTAGGCCCTTTTCATATCTAATCGTCACCAAAAACACTTATAAATCAAAGAAAAATTTATATTTTTGTTCGCTAAAAAGTAAATGAATGAAACTAACATATATAACTTTATTCTTTTTTTCTATCGTACTCTTGAGAGCGGCAAACCCTTCCGCAGATAACCGCCCCCAAGAAAAATTATCTTACCAATCCATATTCAATCAGATCATCGCAACCCCCGAAAAAGCGATAAACCTAGCCGATAGCGCCGAGAACCTACGGATCATACCGGAATACAAAGCACATATCATCCGGTCACGGGCATACGCCCGGTTGAAAAACGAGAAGAAAGCGCTGGAATACGCTCTAGCCGCATTCCACACCGATTCCGTACAAAACGACTCCACGGCCTACATGAATGTTTGCCAGATACTAAGTAATTGCTATATCGAGCTATCCCGCCAGAACGAAGCCATAGAATACGCAACGAAAGCGATACGGATCGCACGCTCCCAACGCGATAAGAGCGTCGAGGCTACATCTATGATCTCCATCTCACGGGCACAAAACGAGCTGGCACAAAAAGACAAGGCTATCGAGACACTTGACCAAGCGATTGAACTGCTACAAGGCACCACCGATCCGGAAGAAAAGTGTACGTTGATCTCACTTTATATGGAGAAGCTACGAAACATCATGATCCAGGAGAAAAATGAAGAAGCAATAAATACCGGAAAGGAAGTAGAGGCACTTCTGGAAAAGATGGAACAAACAGGCGATATGCAAGAGACAAGGGTGGATATGCACCTAGGTTATTTATATAGCTTCCTTTGCGAAGCGTATCAACTGATCGGAGAGGAACAAGCAGCGGCCAGTTACTACCAAAAGTTCCTCACCACCAAATTCGCCCAAAAGCCGCAGGGAAGAACGAGAGCGGACCCTTACCTGCTATTAATAAATGATTATAAGCAAGTGATCCATAACACCTTGGAACGGGAGAGACTGACTCCGGCGCAAGATACCATCAATAAAGATTATACGGTGATGCTAGCGAAGCTAAAGAATACCTATTCCTTAATGGGCGACTATAAAACAGCTCTCCAATACAGTGATCGCCTCTCCAACATACGAAAGGAACTGTATGCCCGCGACAAGGAAAACGCGGCCATGGAACTTGCCATCGCCTATGAGACGAACGAAAAGGAAACCAAGATCATCAAGCAGGAAATGGAGCTGAAGCAGCGCAACACATTTCTCGGAGCCTCTCTAGGCATCATAATCCTCCTTATTCTCTTGCTTTGGATCTCGTACCGGAACAGCAAGGTCATCAAGCGAAAGAACAAGATCACAGTGAACCAAGTAAACCAACTCCTAGCCTACAAGAATGAGCTATTGGCGATCAAGGAACGTGACAAAGAGGCAGAACTATCGCACCAAGAAGAACTTCCCAAATCAGATAGCAAGACACAAACTGACCCAGATCAACCAATCGACCAAGATTCTTTCATCCTGTTGGAAGAAATAATGCATAAAGAGAAACTCTATCTAAAATCAGATCTTACCCGTGAGGACGTACTAAAACGGCTCCACATGGACAAAAACCGTTTTTCCCGGATGATACAGAGCAACACGGAAGACAATTACACAAACTATATCGGCAACCTCCGCATGGAACACTCCATACAGCTAATGAAACAATATCCTTATTACAACCTAGAAGCCATCGCCCTCGATTCCGGATTGGGAAACGTACGTGCCTTACACCGCCTCTTCAAGAATAAGATCGGGATGACGCCTACCGAGTATAAAAAAGCCTTACATGTGAATTAAATTAACTATTTGCGGCAATCGGTCCCAATCCCGTACAAAAAACTTACTTTAAGCCCTTTTATTCAATAAATTCATCTAATTTCGCGTCATTTATAAACGACACGTCTCTATGAATAATGATAAGATCGTCACACCCAGCTTTTGCTATATACTAGCGGCGAATTTCCTGCTTTTTTTCGCTTTCTATCTAATCCTGCCGATCTTGCCTTTTTATCTGAAGGAAGAATTCATGATCGGGAAGTCTATGATCGGGTTTATCTTGTCGTGCTATACGCTAGCGGCGCTCTGTATCCGTCCGTTCGCCGGATATTTACTGGATACTTTCGCCCGCCGTCCCTTATATCTGGTGGCTTATTTCATTTTCACCGCCATATTTGGCGGATACATGGTAGCCACGGCGCTTACCCTCTTTATCGCCTTACGCGTCGTACACGGTTTCGCCTTCGGCATGGTGACGGTGGCCGGAAATACGATACTGATCGACATCTTGCCCTCCTCCCGCCGTGGGGAAGGTATTGGCTATTACGGCCTAGCCAATAACATCGCCATGAGTTTCGGGCCGATGATCGGTCTGTTCATGCAAGGGAACTTCACATACGACGTGATCTTTTCCTGCTCGTTGCTATCCGGAAGCCTTGGTTTTATCATGGCCTATATGGTCAAGACTCCTTATAAGCAACCGGTCAAACGAGAACCGATCTCCCTAGACCGCTTTTTCTTGGTGAAGGGAACTTGGGCGGGTATCTCCCTATTATTGCTCTCCATTCCTTATGGTATGACTACCACTTATGTAGCGATGTACGCCGCTGAGATCGGGATCAGCGTAAACTCCGGACTTTATTTCACCTTTATGGCCGTGGGACTCGCTGTCTCCCGCCTGTTCTCCGGACGGCAAGTGGATAAAGGACGGATCACGCTTGTTATCTCCCTCGGGATGTATTTGGCGGCGGCCACATTCTTTCTTCTTGCGGCGCTCAAGGAGTTGATGCATTGGAATCCGGTATTTTCCTCTTATCTCTACATAGGTATAGCCCTCTCGCAAGGCGTGGCGTTCGGAACCATGTTCCCTGCTTTCAACACGCTTTTCGTGAATCTGGCACCCAATAACCAGCGGGGTACGGCCACGTCTACATATCTAACTAGTTGGGATGTAGGTATCGGTATCGGGTTGATGGCCGGGGGCAGCATCGCACAAGAGCTGGGTGGCTTCAACTACGCCTACTTGTCTGGCGCTTGCCTTACGGTATTGTCTACGTTTTTCTTCTTGTTCAAGGCAGGGCCTCATTTCAATCGGTACAAGCTGAGATAAGTACTGCACGGCTCTTCCATTAATCTATCCGTTTTAGTTAAGCCGAGAAGCTTTAATTCTATACAATAAGCCTACTCATGAGCTGCGCACGTAAGAAGCTAAGAATCAGCGTCAAAAAAACACGAGAATCTTTCCGTCAAAACACGTACATGTTTTTTCAAAAAGTCGTACGTGTTTTGGATGAAACTCGTACGTGTTTTCCCGAATCTTTCGGCTGAGAACAAAAGCACAAATAGAAATCGACAAGAAGCCATCATCACTTGTATATCCCCTGTTTTTTACTTAATATCGCGTAACGATAATCAAGCTGATAAGATGAAAATAATAGCAGATAACACGGTTCCTTACCTAAAAGGGATCTTGGAGCCGATAGCGGACGTATCCTACCTTGACTCCAAAGAGTTTACGCCCACGAACATAAAAGACGCGGATGCCTTGATCGTACGTAGCATAGATAAATGTACACGCGAGCTATTGGAAGGTAGCCGGGTTCGCCTCATCACGACAGCCACGATCGGGTACGACCATATCGATATCCATTATTGCGAGAAGACAGGGATCACGTGGAAGAACGCCCCGGGTTGCAACGCCGCTTCCGTGGGGCAATATGTATTATCCTCTTTGGTAGCCGTCGCCCTCCGCAAAGGAGAGAGACTAGCAGGGAAGACTATCGGTATCGTTGGCGTAGGCCATGTAGGGAGTATCGTGGAGATGCTATGCGAGGCCATGGGGATGCGTGTGCTTCGCAATGACCCGCCCCGTGCCGAGCAGGAAGGTGAGGATGGATTCGTATCCT
>OJNQ01000078.1_pt1 | contig 68958 bp, 90 predicted proteins | sample 1597621 | NCBI WGS metagenome assembly OJNQ01 (sample SAMEA2452137, study PRJEB22498) | human gut metagenome | reverse complement strand
TGATGCTATTGGTATAGGTCATGCCTATGTTAATAAATTAGATAATGAAATTAATGGGCAATAAAAAAAATGGAGAAGAATAAAAATTCTTCTCCATATTATTGCATTCTTTCCATAAGCTCAATAAAAATATCTTGAGCAAATAGGTCATGATATAATTTATCTATACTACACAAAGATGTGTAACTATTTTTCTTTTGAAGGTAACCGCGCCAAGATTGATAAGAACAATTTATATCATCTAAAGTCATAAGACCACGAAGATAAAGTTTTTTAAACTTTTTCATTTTTCTTCTCATTCTTGTTACAGCTACTCTGGATACTCTTCTTATAACTTTACCACTTTCTGTTAAATGATATTTAGTTTTTAAGAAAGTAAACTGATGTGTTAATTTTACAATTTGTGTTTTATTAGGATTTAATACCTAATTCATTACATATTCTTGTAATTTCTTTTAAACATTGTTTTAAGTATTCTTTATCATGATGAATTAAATATCCATCATCCATATAGCGACCATAACCACGAATCCTTAAAACTTCTTTAATATAATGGTCTAATTTATTTGGATAATTAATAGCTAAGATTTGACTCGTTTCACTTCCTAAACCTAAGCTTTTTTCTCCAAAGGGAATTATAAATTGTTTAGTTAAATCTATAATTCTTTTATCATATATTTTTCTATCTAAATCTTCAAATATAGGTTCATGTAATATATTATCAAAATAGCCAGAAAAATCAAATAAAAGGACGTAGCCTTCACGCTCATATTTTTTATAAAATTCAACCAAATGTTGAGTTAATCTTCTGTGCGTAAAATCTACTCCTTTTCCTTTTAAACTTGCGCCATTATCATGTATCAATGAGCGTTCTAAAATAGGCAATAAACAATTGCGATTTACTGCTTTTTGAACAACTCTTTCACTAATATGAACGCTTCTGATAAACCTTGTTTTACCTCTCTCGTTTAATGTGAAATGATGGAAGCCTCTAGAAATATTTTCACCTGCATATATAGTTTCACGAGTCATATATACATTCTTAAAAAGATTTCTTTCATATTTTTGAGTACTAGCTTTCCATGCGACAGTTTTCTTACATAAATAAAAAGCATCAGTAAGTGCGTCAAATGAAATCATTTCATCAAAATTTCCATATTTATCATTCAGAAGCTTTCTTTTTTTTTCTCTCGCGGCAACGCGACGTTTATATCTAGCTTCATGTCTTTCTTCCGACGTCATCACCTAGCTCCTTTTATCTCTAATATTTTATCCCATTTAGGGAAATCTCGCACCGTGGGTATTACTTTGTATATTTTATATTAACGGCATAGAATAATGGGCATGAAAATAAAAGTAATATACACTGACTTTTATCCATGCAAGCAGCGTCCGCCCAATTCGTCAAGATGTTAATTTACCAATTAAGGAAGGTCATTTTCTCATGTGGTTATTATTTAATATGTATAAAAAATATAATTATTTATGCTTGTACTGCATTATAATTTGAAGCTTTATTTCAAAGAATAAAGTCTTACGGATTTCGACTGGCCTCCCTGTGGTAGGGTCTAGCTCTAGTCTACTTTGACTGTACATTAATACCACATAAAACACACAGGAACCCCAATGTTGGTGTTAGACGCATTGTTGTTGTTGGCATTTCCGTTGTTGTTGACATTACAGCAGTTAGTAGAGTTACCAGAATTAACAGTAGATAACCACCAGTTGCAGGACAATATTCCAAACAGCAACAAAAAGCAGTTTAACCCAACTTTGGAGATAACTGAGGAAACATAGAAAATAACCTATATTTCTATATAAATCTATTTTTCTTTCTGCAAATTATGCTTCAAGAAATTAGAATGTCTTTCTTCTTCATATATTAACAAATCTTCTATCAGTTCTTCTTCGTCAACAATTAATCCTACAACTCTTTCTCGAACTGACATTTTAATATGAAATTGTTCTCTGGCACTTTGCATTTCCGCCAAGATATCATCACAACAATCCCGCATATTCTGCAAAGCGTTTCTTTTTCTATTGTAAAGGTAAGAACTTTCATCATCCTCACCTAAACAGTTATAATATGTATTTGCATTTTTAATTAAATCTCTACATATATCTATCATAGGAATTGCATATACATATCTATATTTCTTAGGTATAACTTTTTCATTCATTGCGAATGAAGTTACTTCTGTACGAATCCTTTTAGCATTATGAATAAATTCCGCTTCAGACGTAGCTCTATTACGTCTAAGTACATTACTCATTTAAACTAGCTAACTCTTCTTCAAGAATATTAATTTTTGCTCTTAAATCTTCTCTGAATGCTTTTGTTTCAGCATATTCAACATCTGTAATTAAACCTTCTGAATATTTAAGAGCTTTGTAGTCTGAATTTGCTAAAAGTTGTTTATATCCATTAATTTCGCCCATGATTTCATCGGCTCTGGTATTCATTTCATTCATTATTTATGTTCTCCTTTCAAATATTCAAAGATTAGGCAGTAATTCTAAAACACACAGGAACCCCAATGTAGGTGTTAGACGCATTGTCGTAGCTGGCATAGCCGGCGTTGGAGACAGAACAGCAGTGGCCGTCGGCAGATCCGTCGTCGGCGACACCACAGCAGGAAGTAGAGCCACCAGAATAAACAGTAGATAACCACCAGTAGCAGCGACCACCACCATTTCCTTTACCTTTAATTCTATGCTTATAACTATTTGCAAATAAAGGATATTGAACTGCCTGTCCTTGAGACCAACCCTTAGTTCCCCATACAATAGAACCAAATACTTCGTATTCATTTGGTAACCATAATTTACCTAAATCTAACCATCCCCAAGTTATAGAATCTGTTAACGCACCAGATGCACTATATCTTTGTTCCATTAATGTTCTCTTATTAGAAATTACTGCTTGAACATCTGATGGTAATTTAGGATAAATAGTTTCATTAAGATATTTCTTAACATTAGAAACTTCATAAGGATAAGGACTGTCCGCACTACCATTGTTATTATTTGTTGTGTTCCATTGAACATAATCTGTTAAACAGTCTTTACTAATCCAGTCAATGTGATGTCCTAATTGTTGGTCAGTAGTTCTATAATAAGTATCAATACCAGCGATTTGCATTTTTACAACCTCACCACCTGTTAAAGTGATAATCTTGTAATCGCCTACTCTTAAATCTTCAAAATCAGCGTTTTGAATTTTTGTTTTAATCTGTGACCAAGTATATTCAGACAATTCACGTCCTTCATATAACTGAGGTCCTTCAACAGTGATTAAATTTCCAATAGGATATTCAACGCCGTTTAATACTAATTTTGTAATAGCCATACAAATTTACTCCTTTTCTTTCTATCAATTTTATTATTAAAGGTAAATTACCTTTTATTCAATAATTTGTCCATGAATGTTTTTAACGGTCAATTTATAATGACCATCTTCTATCTCTTCTATCTTAAAATAATCAGATACAAGATTTAATGAGATATTATCTCTTTGCCATCCAGTACTAAATATTGAAAATAAAATTTCATCATTTAACACATAAAATACTTGCAACTCTTTAGCTAAATAATTTCGATAAATTTCATTAGCCGCTTTTTGAGAAAGAGCTTGACCTTTACCATTATTAGTTAATGAAGTATAAGTATCTGTTATTTTTACATGACCATATTCTTTATCACTTGCTAAACCATAAATTTCAGCTGAGGAAGCATGGTAAGTAGGTGCTCTACCACTTGCTTTATTATCCATTTCAGCAATCTTTTCTTCTAAGTTCTTACCTTCTGCTAAATCAATATTTATAGCATCTGCACCAAAAGGAATAGCTTCTGAAAAAGAACCGTCTGTCAGTTTTTGAGATAAACTCTTAATTTTTTCCATACTGCCTCCTCTAACCTAAAAGACAATCTACTAAAGCATCTTCAGGTTCATTCTCAATATTTCCATAATCCTCTATGGTCAAATCTGGATTTTTTATAAAAATTAATGAAGTTATTTTTACTTCACTTAATTCTAAAATTTCTGTTTTACCAATTTCAAACATTTGTCCATTAACTTGACAACAATGAGCAGTTGGAGCCTGGATTCCAACTTTTTTAATATATTGAAATCCAGGATAACTTTCTTTTATTTGATTTACAAGTTCCTCTCCCCAAGTGAATGGGCCATGAAGCTGAATAAATTTATCATTAATCATAATTATTCTCCCTCAGTTTCCACTGCACCTTCAACTATAAACCAAACCCCATTAACTGCTAAACTTTGCTTTTTAGTCTCTATATCTACAGCATCAGCTCTTTCAACTAATGATATTACTTTACTACTATCATTAAACTCACCTAAATAATACCAACCTTTATATAAACCATTAACTAATGAATAATCAAAAGCATAAAAAGCTTTATTTTCATTATCATGTCCAATAGTTACAACTTTACCTTGCAAATCAAAAGTCTGTAAACCATTTGGATAATTAGTATTTAAGTAAATTACTGCTGCAGCTATATCACCTAAAGTTTCATATACTGGGTCGTCTAAAGATAAATTAAGTCCAATTAAAATACCATTTTCTTCTTTGATAGAACCCAAATCCGCCCATCCATCTCTACCACCATGGGTAACCGCAGTTCCTGCATCTATTAATGCTTGTCTTTTAGCAGGGTCACTATAATAAACTAAATAATGATAATTTTCTGAAATAGCAGTTTCTTCTATATAATTAATTGGACTTCCAATCGCAATTTTTTCTCCAGTATTATAAGTAATATGAATACGTTGGTCAGTACCAATCTCAACTGAATCAATAAATCTAATAGGACTACTTAAAACCTCATCTTCCCCAGTGTTATATTCAACATGAAGAGTTTCATCTGTATCATCGATATATAATCGAGAAACAAATTTAATAGGCTCACTTAAAGGAACAATTTCACCCGTATTATATTCAACATATAATTTTTCATCATTTGTATCAATATATACACTTTTTATCCATTTAATAGGATTAACAGCTCCAGAGCCTTGAGTTCCATCGTTATATAAAATATCAAGAGTACCATCATCATTTAAAACAAGACCTTTAACCCATTTTAAATTAAATTGACTTGGACTAGTTCCATTATTATATTTAATAGTAAACTCTCCATTATCCGTTAAATCAATATTAGTAATCCATTTAATAAGTTTATTAAATTCTGTTGGTTCACCATTATTATATTGAACAGTAACACTTCCATCATCTGCAAATAAAACTCCTGTAGCCCATCTTAGTTGATTTTTTTCAATAGCCGCTTCTTTATCAGTATAAGTAACAGTAACTTTACCATCTACAGCTATATTAATATCTTTAACCCAACCTAATCTTTTTTCATATTTAGTATCTTTTCCATTTTTATCTGTATCGTGATTATAAATTACAGTAAATAAACCATTATCTGGATTTAAAGAAACTTCTTTAATCCATTTCATTAATTTAATTTCTTTATAATCATCATCATGTGCATATTGAATAATAAAAGTTCCTTCTTCGTCTAATTCAATAGCATCAATCATATTATAATCACCAAGATAAATAGTTTTCTTTTCTCCCTCTTCATTATTAGTATAATCATAATAATCATACACTAAAATAGAGCGGCCGCCGCTTCTATCCTCTTCTTGCCCGTCATAAAATTCTACACCATCACCTTCCGCAGCAACAAGAACCTTAAAATTCTTAAGAGCATCACCCTTTATTCCTTTTGGAATTTTCATTTTCCACTGCTCATAGAAAGGATGTTCTGTATTATCTACCCTTGTTACAGAAGGTTCTACATAAGCAGACTCACTTTCTGCAGCTAAATCAATCACTAAATAAGGAATTTTAAAACCAAGATATGCAGTTGTATCATTTCCACTTGCATCTCTTGCACTAAAAGATTTCCATTCTATAAAATCATTAAAATTTCCATCTTTATCTTTACCAGGAACTAAACTTGTTGGTTTTAAATAAGAGCCTTCTTTTATACGATATTGATAACCAGCAGGTGCCGTATCAATTCTCATATTAATATTTTCTATTGTATCTAATTCTAAATTAGGTGCTAATCCCGCAGGACCAACAATGCTACCAATTAAAATAGCTCCGCCTAAATCGTCAGTATAATCATATCCTCTACGATAAAGCTTACCATTATCTTTATGATTTTTATTATCTGTATTAATTAAAACATATTCATCAAAATGAACATCTGTATAACTAGGACCTCTTTTAAAGGATGTTATCATTTCAGTTTCAGAAGAAAAACTTTTTACAACAACAAAAGAAAATCCTTGTTTACCGCCATAAAATGAATTATTCATTTAATTTTCCTCCTTAATACTTAAAATCCATAATAAAAAAGTCTTTTCCACTTTGCGTAAATAAAGAATCTTTTATTATAAAACCTATATATGAAATTTCAATCTCATCATTATATAATTCATATATTCCAGTTCTACCAATTCTAATCTCCTCTCCATCAAGAGCAAAGAGTAAACCTGGAGGTCCTTGTAAACCAATCTTTTTTAATTTTGTAAGTCCTGAAAACTTACCTTTTAAATAAGTATCTATAACATTAATTATTTTAGAAAATTCTAAAATATTAACTTCCATTATTCTTCCACTAGACCCACTACCATTATCTAAATAAAAATCTAAAGTTGATCTTTGTAATTCAAAAATTAATTGATTATATTTAGAATTAGGATTAAAAATTAATTCAAAAGTAACTTTGCCTGTTCCCGCAGGGACTTTTAATGTTCTTATCTCTTGAATATTATTTTCTACATTATCACTATTTTTTAACTTAATAGTAAAATCCTGTGCGGAATCTGGGCGTTGAGATACTTCAAATTGTAAATAATAATTATTTGTAGCATCTACAATTTGGTCTCCCGTCATACTCAAACAAACATCTTGAAATTTAATAATACTATCATTATTTTCTATAATGTTTTTTGAATATAAAACGGAAGATACATAAGAAGAAATTTCATTTCTTCTTAATTGACCAATATTATAAGTAGCCATTTACCTTCCTCCTTTTATATCCTTTCAAGAGCTTTCATACAAGAAATTGTCATTGTGCTTGCAATATCAAAAGGTATTGAAATATTATTTATAATATAATCACCATAAATATTACTTTGAGTATCTTGAACTGTAATTCTTACATTTGGCTCTAAATAAAATATAGGTAAAGCATTTATTGTAATACTTTGATTATAATTTGTATATTGATGTAGTAATTGTCTAACCATATTATATGCAGAATTAAATTTTCCTCCGCCTGTAATTAAACTAAAAATACTACTTTCTAACTGAATATAATCTTGACCTTTTGCTTCACACTCTAGTCTTAAATCTTCAGTTGTTTCCATTCCCGCCTCAATTAACACTAAATCAGGAATCTCAGGTTCAAATATACAATTTATACTATCATCATTTATTACTTTTGTGCGGCGACCAATATTAGAAATACTAATTTCAGATATTGCTGCACCAGAATCTATAAAATCTAAAAAGAAATCTATATCACTTGGATATTTTAAAGTATCATCATAAAACTTTCCATTTTGAATATCGTATAACTTAGGCCATTCGTTCGCCAACTCAGTATAATAATAATTAGAATCAATGCCAAGAGGTTCACTAACACTGCCGCTTAAATATAATTCACTTCTCCAATCAGATGTTGTTACTTTTTCTAATCCAAGAGCAATAGAAATATATTCTTTTATTTCTACATCCCACTCATAAACCAATCCTGTATCAACTGCCATATAAAATACACCAATTGTACCTACTTTTGGAAAATTATTTCTTGTAGGGTATTTAATTGGACATTTAGCTTTTACTAAATTATCTGTATTATCAATATAGAAAAATACATCATATATATTTCCTACTTTTGGTTTAATATCAATAGCTAAATGATAACGAATAGGAAAAGTATTTCCATTTATATCTTCTTTTATACCCCATACAATAAAATCATTTTTTATCATATTAAATTGAGGTGTATTAGAATAAGAAGTAATCAGCATACTATCATCAAATGAATAAACAGATTTACCTTTAGATGTATCTATTAAATAATCTCCTTTATTCATTTTATCTATTTCAATTTTCGTTTGTGAAGTATTTAGATAATTCTTTATTTCTTGAAATACAAAATTTCCATCAATATCATAAAAATACTCATAATTACCTAAAGCATCTTTAATTTTATCAAGAATCTCACAAACTGTTGAACCTGCATCTCCTATTAATTCACCTGGATATATAAAATCTGTATAAATATATCCTATATCACTTCCATATTCATACATTTTATACTCGCGGCTACCTATGTCACTAGCATTTGTAGTTGGGGTATATTGAGTTGTTCCTTCAATAACATCTTTTATAATATACAAAGGAGAACTTCCAACCCATTTCATCACTTTTTTTATACGAGTATCTATATCACTAATAATAATTTTACTAAGTTGTTCTCCACCAAAATGATTAACTACCTCTCGTATTATTTGATAAATTGTTGGATTTAAAATTATATAATCCCCATTTTCATCTATTGTTTCATATTCATGAAACGTTGTAGATGCTGGAATTATTCCTCCACATTCACCATTCAGTAAACACATTTTATCTTTTAATTGCAATGAAATATTAACACCTTGATTATTATGAGAAATAGAAGGATTAATAATAACATATACACCAAGAGGAAACCAAATAATTGGATAATTAGTATATTTATTTAATCTATTGGTAAAACCAACTTCTAACTCAACTTTTTTATTAATAGATAATAAACTATTAACATTAGTTAAATCATTTTCTTTTTCAGTTGCAATCATATTCAAATTACAAGTTCGTCTAATGCTAGAGTTACCATCTAAATTTAAACTTCCACCTGTAACTTTACCTTGAATAGATTTTATTGGTTGTTCATCAAAAGTAAGAACAGTAATTTTAATAAACTGCTCTTTATCTTTTAATCTATCAAAATCCTTTAAAAAAGGAGAGTCTGTGAGATATTCGTATTTTTTACTCATGACTTAGCATACTCTCCTTTCATTAATTCATATATATAATCAATAAGTCCTTGTACTGGACTTAATACATCTTGATTAGCTTCATCAAAAATATACCATTTATTTTTATAATAAATATAGGTCTGACCTTGAATATTATATAAACAATTTTTTATAGGTTTAGTAATTCTATCTAAATTTTGAATTTCTCCAATTATCTCTCTTAAATCTATAAAGTCTCTTTCATTTACATAAATAAAATCACTATCAGTAAATACAGAAGCTAGTTCTATAGAATTTTGAGTGACATCTTCTGCAATTTTAATATAACTACCATCTTCCATTAATTCATCATTTATATATAAAGTATCATTAACAACTTCTGCAAGATTACTTACTTTAATGTCTAATTTATAAGGAATATATAATTCTGGATTTTGTAAATCTCTAATTACATATTGAATTTCATCATTTTTATAAATTTCAAAATATTTACTATCTTCAATATTTTGAATATTAGTTTCTTTTTTATATAAATGATAACCTTTAAAATACATTCCTACTATAATAGACTCTTCATCATAAAATTTTAATATTCCAGTTGGTCCAACCTCATGTCTAAAAAAATCTTCATTAAAAGAATCTTTAATATAAAGAACCGCACCAGGGTCACTTTCTACAGTAATTTCATTTAATGACATTAACTCTTGATGATATGCAGAATTGTTAATTAAATATTTCATATAAATTTCTTTAAACACAGATTTTTCTGAATCAAAAAGATTATATATTTGTCCTGCTTTTGTATTAAAAAATATTTGACTGTAATTTAATGAAATATTTTCAGTTTGAATTATATGTGCCATGTAATCAATAGTAACATTTTCAACATATGGAAAATATAAAGATGTAATATAAGTATCTTTATCCACTAATTCATAATAACCTTTTGGACTGACAATAATAGGTTGTTTATTTATATAAACAATATATCCCAAAAATACATCTTCATTAACTTTATCTGTTTTATTATGTTTAACGGGTATTCCATTAGACATTTTTATTAAATAAGGTTCAGAATTAAAGGTAATTCTTACCCAATTCAAACACTCTACAGTATTAATATATTTATCTAAAACCGTTTTAGTATATTTTTCTCTTAATATTTTTAATATATCATTATTAACATTTTGATAAGAATAATTATCATTTAACTGTCCAATAACATTGTGAATAAAAGATAAATTTTCTTCAAAAGTTCCTAAATATTGAATGCCATACATATCGAAATTTTGAATTGTACAATCATCTATTTCATATGCCGTTGCAGTAAATGAATATAACATTCTACCTAATGATTGATTAGGACTTAAATTAATATCCATTAATCTAACTAAAATATTTCCTTCTGTTTGAGAACGAAATAATTTTAAATTATCTGCATATAAAAAATCCATTATTTTATCTCTAAATTGTTTCTCATATATTCTATCTATATATTCATTAATTTGATTTTGAGAATTATAATTAGCATAATCTTCTTTTGCATTTTCATAAAGATTATCTTTATTTAAAAATAATCCTTCTTCATCACAAAAGCCAGTAATTAAGCCTGAAATAGGAAATTGTCTATATTCAACACTACCATTACGACGGATAAATGGATATTTAGAACCTAAAGTCTCAGTTCTTGATTCTAAATATGTTCTTTTAAAAGAGGAAACTGTTGGGTCAAATTTCACTTTAAACTGCATTTCCGCCCTTGTTAAAAACATATCTTCAAGTTCAATCATTACTGAATTTCTTATGCTAGTAATAGCCCCTCTATCCCCATTACTATTTTTCTTTTGCACACAATATTTATACCATATGCCACTTTCAACTGTATAATCATACCAAAAATAATTTAAAATTTGTCCATCAGAAATCGCTTGTTGATGAACATCTTCCCACACTGAATAATTAGTTTTAGAAGAACTTCGTCTAATTACTAAATTACCAAAAAACACTTCTGAAGCATTAGATACAATATTAATTTTAATACGTCCATTCTCTACATCTGGTTCTGCACTAATAACAACATCCATAGCTTCAATAGTATTTTGAATAATAGTAAAAGTATAATTTTTACTATTTGAATAACCATTTGAAGTTAAATAACTAATTTTTAAATCATAATGGCTTCCATCTTCCAAAAGTTTAGTTACAGTATGATTAAATTCATTTGAATTTATTTTGTTAGGATAGCACTCTCCACTATCATAATAAATTTCTTCATTTTTTGAAATTATAATTTGATAAGATTTTAATTTTTCTTGAGTACCGTTTATGGCACCTATAAAATTAATTCCACCAATAAAAGTGTTTAATTCTGAAGTAAAAACTAAATCATTTTCATTTTCTTCTGTTGGAAAACCATTTAAATAAAATTGCACTTCATAAATACTTTTTATTAAACATATAGTAGACCATTCTGAAAAATAGGCTTGATTATTGCTTAGCCATGAAGCAATTTTTCCATTTGTTCTTTCTATATCACTTAATAAATTAGAAGCTGTCGCTTCTGTAAAACGAATTTGCACTTTATATATAGCATCAGGCTCAAATCTTATATTATTTTTTTCGTCTACTGGTTCAATATCATCTGGAGATATCTCAATATAATATTTATTATCTCCTTCAATACTCTCATCTTTACTAACATTTTTAAGCATAATACCAGTTGGATATTTTTCAGAATCTAATGCTGAAATATTAGTATTTTGATAACTAACTGTTATTTGTGCGTCTTTTAAAATGCTTTCATAACTATTATAAGGAGATAAAGAAAAATATACTCTACACGCATTTGTGTAAATAAATGCCGCTTGATATGTCGGCATAATAGGTGGATATAAACTATTTCCTATTCCAGCCATAATAAACTCCTTTTCTCTCTTTATTTTTTATTCTTGCGGAGGTTGCTTAGGTAATGCACGAATCTCATTCATTAAATCTAAAATAAAAGAGTTGCCGCCTTCCGCCTCATAGTGTCCAAATCGTTTTTCCAAACAATCTAAACTATAATCATCAATCCATTTCTTCTCATAACAAAAATAGTGATGTTTTTCTGTAATGTGAGATTTAATATCATCTTTATCAGAAGAGATTAGTAAATTAACATTATCTGCTAATTGTTTAATCTGTTCTTCAAGTGATTTAAACCCATTATTAATTTCTTGTTTTTTCTCAGCAAAGCGTTCCTCTTTCTGAGCAAAAGTTTTATTCATTTCTGCTAATTTACTTTGAATATCATCTTCCTTTTCTTTTTGTTGTAAATTTTTATTATATCCCTGTTGTATTCGTGTCTTACCCCAGTCATAAAAAGTTACTAGCTCTTTTATAGCTAAACAAAATATGATAAAGAAAATGATAATCTCTGAAACAGAATATGATTCAAATAAGTTTATCATTTAAAAACAGCCTCCTCTATTCATTGCTTTACTAAAATATATAAAATTTTAGTAAAGCGAATGAAGGAGGATTGACCAATTATTCTTCTTCTGTAGATTGATTTAAAGGTATATTAACAGGAATATCTATTGTTTTAGACATTTCTCCTTCCTGCTCTTTCTCTTTATTTTGATTTTCATTTTCTAACATGATTAAATATTGTTGATAATTTAATTCAACTTCTTTAAATATATCTTTAATAATAAAATATTTTATACTAATTGGTAAAGGATTTTCATTAGTAACTTCACAAATTTTATTATATAATTCTACTGAATAATCTTGCATTTTTATCTCCTTTTATCTCTTATTAGTCTACCTTAGAAGAACTAGAATTAGTAATTTTTGTACAAATTCCACTAGTAAAACCTAAATATCTATATTTAAAATTAATAGTAATTCCAACATGAGGAACTAATCCATCCATATAAGCATCAACATTTACACTTGTAATATCAGTAATAACCTTCATACTACTAATTGATTGTCCATAGTTACTTCCATTAACTTTAATACCTTCAGAACCAATATTTAAACCACTAACTTCTGGATTTTTAGTATAACCAAATCCCATTCTCAAATAATGTGTACCATTACCAATATTTAAAGTTCCACTTGTAATTTTATCAGCAGATAAATTACCTATTTTAGCATTCGTTATCGCGGCATCCGCTATTTTAGCACTTGTAATAGCTGCATTAGCAATCTTCGCGCTAGTTATCGCGGCATCCGCTATTTTAGCACTTGTAATAGCTGCACTTGCTATTTTACCAGTAGTAACTGCACTATTAGCAATATTTGCATTTTTAACAAAATCTGCATCCACTCTAACTCCACCAATAGTACAACTTCCTTTAATAGTACAATTCTCAAAAGTGCCAGAAGTCGCAGTTAAAGCTCCTGAAATAGTAGCTCCTGTTGCAGTCATAACACCCGCAGTATTAACTTTAAATTTACCATTAATATTTAATGAACCGCCGCTAATAGTTACATTACTAAAACTTGCAGAACCATTATTATTAATAGACCAACTTCCACTATCTCCATTAGAAAAAATGCTACCATTAGAATTTAAAGTAATATTACCAGCTTTTAAAGTAGAAGCTCCAATTGTCCATCCACCAATAGTACCAGACTTAGCAGTTAACGCACCTGCACTTGTAACTTTAAATTTATCCGTTCCAAGAGCAATACCATTAGTTCCAATATAAACACCATTATCTGAAACATTTGATAAACTACTTTTACCATTATAAATAGCACTATTTGAAATTGTCCAACCTTTTGAGCGGCTACCAATATAACCAGTTTTAGCAATAAAATTACCACTTCTATCAACTTGAAAATTACTAAATACAGTACCATCATCATCAGTGGTTGTACCGCCTAATGCAATGCCATCAGTTCCCATATAAAAACCACTAGCATTTGCATTAAAAGCGCTTTTACTACCGCTATATAAAGCACTATAAGAGTCACTTCCAGTTGATTTACCTAAATGAATTTTATTACTTCCTGCTCCAATGGTTCCTTCTGTTGCCCATATATGACCAGCAAAATTAACTCTAAATAATCCACTATCTTTATTAGTGTGTCCTGCCCAAAAAGCAATGCTTTGGTCTGAAGTATTTTCAGAACTCATACCTACTTTACCTTTAGATAAAGCAGTATCTGAAATATTCCACCCCGCAATAGTTCCACCGCCTTTTGCAGTTAAATGACCATTAGCATTTACACTAAAATTACCACTACCAAATTTAATTTCTGGAGTAGTTAAATCAATCATCATACCTGTCTTGGCGGAAATACTATAATTACCTGAATAAATTTGAGCTTTATTATTAGATGGGTCAATAACTATCTGTCCTTTACCAGCCGCACCAAATTGTGCCTTACCAGTATAAGCATCTAAGAAAATACTTCTAGTTCCTTTTGCATAGCCAAACAAACCAACTTCCATAGTTGACTTATTAGCCTCTTTAATACCGCCCATTGCGATACCTGTAAAACTATTATCATTTTCTTTAATTCCTGCTCCAATTTGAGGAGCTAAAAGAAATCCGCCATCTTTAACTTCAACACTATTACCATCCCAACTATTTAAAGCAGATAATCCATATTTATTTAAAAATAAATGGATAGGAATATGAACCCTACCAATCTCTATACTATTTGCATAAATAATACATCTAACCGCATTAGTTACACATTGACCATTATAATCATCAATAGGTTTAACCATCTTTTGATTTCGTTCAAGATTTTTTGCAGTAGTATCGGTTTTTAATTGAATTGCATTTACCCATTGACTATCTTCATAAATTCTACCTAAGTAACCCCAAGAATAACTAACAGTATGATTTTTAGTGTTTCTACTTACATCTTCACTAATTCCATTAATATTTTTATAAACTAAAATTTCAAAAGGATTAGTTACATATTTAGGTTTCTTTCCATCTGATGTGTATACAGCATGAGTATAACCTGAATCTTCTTTAAATTTAATACCATAATTGTAATCAACTAATTTAATCATAACAATAGGTATTGTAGCACTATATGACACTCCATTATGAGTAATTGTTGCTTTAACAATATTTGCGGGAGATGCATCACTATAGCCATTAAAAGTAATTCGACCAGTTGTAGCATTTATAGTAAAACTAGTATTATCTTTTACTGTAGCTGTATATTTATTTTGTAATAAACTCCAAGTAATTGCAATATCATTGCCTTCTGTTGTTCTTCCTGTCTGCACTCCATCATAAACCAAAGTTTCATTATGATAAAATTGAACTTTTAAATATTGCTGAGATGCTTTTGGAGTATAGCTCCAAGAGGACAAATTACCATTTTTATCTGCGGTAACTACTGGTAATAAAGGCGCAGTCCCGCTTGCTACATTAGGAATAATTTTGCAAGTATATTCTGTTCCGTTTGTTCCATTTTCCCCTTCTTTAACAAAGGTTAAATTAGTTGTAGCAAAGAAACTTTTATTTTTATAATCTACTTGAAGCTGTATTGTATTTTTATTATTTAAAATATTATATCTTTCCGCAATTCCATAGCTGAAAGATTCCAGTCCTTTATAAGTTGCAGTTTGATTAATTAAATCTACACTATCAGGCTTATAACTACTTGGAATCTCAAACATAGTATCTGCGGTTGGCACCGTCCAAAATACTTTACTCCAATCTAAATTATCATTTTCTAAAGCATTACCTTTACTATCATATAATGTAAAAGTTAAAGCTTTAAGTGTAATTGGCTTTTCTACTGTCGTACTAGTAGGACTAACTCCATTTTCATTATACTTATAAACAAAAGTACTATCATGTATAACTAAAGTTTCTTTTCCCGTTCCATCTAAACTATTAGTTAAAACAATAGAAGCAGTTCCAATATAAACTCCTTTATAATGAACACTACATTGGTATGTACTAAAGTTTGTAATAGTATTCACATTTAAGTTATGAATTATATTGTCCTCTACTCTGGTAATAGTTTCATACGCGGAAATCTTGCTTTCAAGCGCCTCTCGTTCAGCTTTAGTTGCATTAGGAAACTTGGTTTCATTGGCAATAGCCGCGTTTAAAGCTGCTAATGAGCTAACCGCCGCGTTATAATCTGCATTTTCACTAGGAGTCTCTACAAAATTACTAAAACTTCCATCATTATTAGTAACCGCCCATGAGTAGGTAAAATCACTTTCTTTTCTTTCCGCTCCATTAATTTTACATACAAGAGAAGGGTAACCAATATCAAAATAAAAATTAGTTCCTTCATCTGATATAATTTCTATATTATAATCAGATTGCAAATTTTTAATAACAATAGTCTTAGTAATAACAGTATTATCATATATTACTGCACATTTATATTTAACCTCTTTAGCAATAATATCTGATTTTTTTACTTTCCATTCATAAGTTGCGGGAACCCACTCAACAATCGCAGAATCATCATCTTCCGCAGCTTGAATTACATTAAATTTATTTAAACATTTCCAACCTTGCCCACCATATTTATTATAATACTGATTATTAGGAGTAATACCTACATTTTCAGTAAACCAATAAAAAGGTAAAGATTGAGAATTATTATCAATTACTTTTCCCTTTACTCTTACTTGTGCTTGAATAGATAATTCATCTTTACTTTGAGCATCAAAAAACGCACCTTGAGGAGTATAAAAAGTAATAGCATAATTACTAATATCTGCTTCACTTAATTTTGCTGCTCCGCAAAATTCAATATCTTTTAAGAAAATATCTGCAATACATTGAGCTTCAGGTTTTGTTATAGGAAATCCTGTGCTGAATGCCGCGATATAATTTACTTCGATAAAATTTGCACTATCAATTTCAAATATAGCATATTGTCTAGTTTCAGTAATTAACTTATAAGGATTGCCAGACATTTTATCAACATCTACTACATACTCTCTTGTAACTACATTACCAGTAGCATTATCATAAAAATCTAATGCAAAAATAAGACCATAATTACCTCTATACTGTTGACGAGCTTCAAGTTTAGTTCTCACTTTAGCTCCGCATATAATACTACCATTGCTCATATATTCTTTAATAGCAGTTTTATTTAAAGTCAATTTATTTTGACTATTGCTATATTGCTTACTATAAAGAATTTTAGTGTCCGATTCTCTATATGAACTTAATTCAATAGTAGGATTTGAAGTAATACAGTTATTACCAATAGTTTCATATTGCTCATCTGCCTCTGCGGTAACTACATAATTAATACCTAATTTTTTTGTAGTACCTAAGATGGTTTTATCTTTACTCATATCATTAGCAGGTACTAAAATATATACATTAGCACCATTAGTATAAGTAACTTCTGAGCTACTTGAATACGCATAAAAAGTGCTATCTTGGTATTTACATTTGTATTTACCTATAGTTTGGTCTACACATGAAACAACAGTTGCCTGAATTGTTTTATCAAACTCAGCATCTGCTATTGATTTATTAACTATAATTTCAATAGCATCACATATTTGTTTTGTTATGTCATTATTCATATGCTCAAAACTCTCCTTTTCTCTCTTATTCTAACATTATTTTAAAATTTTGTCAAGTTTCTTCAAGACTATTACCCAATATAAAAAAAATAAGAGGCGGAAATCCGCCTCTTAAAATCCTATCTCTGGGTATTAAATGCACGCTGTGATGCAATATTTACAAGGTTATTAAATGCTTCTTCAATTTCTCTTGAATCTCTTACATTAGGGAATGAAGCATCAATATGCACATTCTGTTCTAATATATCTGAATTTCTTGAAATACCACCAAATAAACTTGGCATATTCAATAATCCAGTCATACGATTTGCAGTAGATTGATTTAATGCAGTTAATAAACTTTCCATATCTCTAATTAAACCTACGGCAGCTAATAAATTTTCAGTATCAGTTGCATTTAAAACTAATTCTGGACTAGTTTTTGTACCATCTAACCAAGCAGGACCTGTAAAGTCTGCTAATCCACCAGTTTTATATCCACTTAATTGTGATAATTTTAACCAGCCATAAGCTGAGTCGCTAGATTGTACATGAATTGGATATGGAGCCCCATTATTAATGCTAGTAATTTTAACCTTCTTACCTGGTCCACGACTACCAGCTGGAGATGTCCCATATGAATCATAATAATATAATCCACCTGTATAAGTTACATACTCTCCAACTTTAGGAGTTCCATCGCCACTTCCGCCTGATGAGCCTCCTCCGGAACCGCCACCACCAGAGTCACCTGAACCTCCGCCAGAGTCATTATTTCCGCTTCCTCCGCCAGAACCTCCATCATCATTAGCGGCTTCTTCTGCGGCAGCTTGTTGTTGAGCTTGCCAATATGCGTAAGCAGCCTCCGTTGCAGCTTCAGCTGCGGCCCTTGCCTCTTCATATTTAGCAATTAATTCAGCAACTTCACTCATAACATCTTGAATAGCACTAATTTGTTCTTGGTATTTAGCAATTAAATCATCATTTGCCCATAACAATTCTTCAGCCTTGCTAATATTCTCATCATAACCTGATGCCATAGAATCAAAATCGACACCCGCCGCAGCTTCTAAATCATCAAGAGACTGTTGATAATCAGCAGTTGTATCTCTTAATTCTTCAAAAGCATCGGTACAAGTAGGAATAAATCCACCTTCACCCGCAAAAGTATCCGCCATATGTTGAATACTTGAATCCCAAGTTGGTATCATATTTTCCATTAAAATTTCTTGTTCAGCATTAGACATATTAGTAAAATTACTTACATCAACTTCATACATCGCGGCAAGAGCCTGGAATGTGGATTCTTGTAAATTATTTCTAATAGTTTCGTTCTGTTCAACAAGACCATTAATTAATTCACCATACTGTTCAACAAGCATTGCTTCTTTAACAGCCCTCTCTTCCGCGGTTAACGTCTGGTCTAAATATAATGCTTTTAATTTTTCTTGGAACTCTGCATAAGTGCTATAAATCTGGTCTAAATTATTTTTATACTGGTCTTTATCAAGATTATATAAATCATTTTGTGCGGCAAGTAATTCTTGCTGTGCTTGAGCTATACTATCTTCATCAGAAACATATTGATAGCTATAATTTCCTTGCGAATCACGTCTCAATCTCATTTTTGACTTATTTTGTTGAGCATTTTGTAGGGCAATCTCTTTTAGAGCTATATCATACAACATATTAGCGCGGTCAACATCATATTGAGTTAACTTATCTTTCTCACGCAATGCCGCCAACTGCTCATTCATTAAATCATTTAATTTTTGCTGTGCTCCAATGCTATCAGTAGCATCAAGAGCTTCTAAGTATTTATTTTCCAAATCTTGGATTGCATACATACTATTAACAGTATCTAAATACTGTTCAGCATTTTGATTGATTAAATCCCACTCATCATTAATATAATCTAAACCTAATCCATTAGTAATCTTATCATTTAATTTATCAAATACTTTATTAATACTATTTGAATACATATCAATAATATTTTGAACTGAATCTTCCACTTTACTATTAAGTTCAGATAAGCTATCTTGCCATTCTTGTTGCCATTTTTCTTTAGCTTCTGGGTCAGTTTCCGCTTGCATCATTTCATATGCGTAAGCAACACGTTTCTTTAAGAAATCTAATTCTTTATTATTATTAGCTTCCATTTGACGATAATACTTATCCATTTCTGCATAGGCATCTTCACCATACAATAAACCAATTAAATTCATATCATGATTAATTAAATCATTAATATATTCATATTGGTCTACTTGTTTATCAAACTCTTCAATGGCTTCATCTATCATATCCAAATAAGATTCTTTAATTTGGTCTGATAATTCTTCAACTTCTTCTAACTGTCCCATAAGTTCAGTATAATAAGTTTTCAAATCTTCTAATGCTTGAGCTTTATTATCTCCATATACATCAGAAGTTCCACCATTTTCCATTTCAGCTAATTCTTCTAAAGTCTTTTCAACCTGATCAGTTAAAGCTTGAACTGGTCCAATTCCTGTGTCATTAGTATTAAAGTAAGATTCTAAATCTTTTAAGTCTGCTTTAGCATTTCCAAGAATATCATCATCTTTAATACCGTCAATTACCTTATGCTTAAATTCATTGAAATCTTTTTCAGCTTCCGCCATATCAAGACGAATTTCTACTTCCATAGTAAATTTCTTGATTTGAATTTCAATTTCTTTATCAAGAGCATCTTGAATATTATCTTCAAGGTCTGGAATTTCAGAAGAAATTAAATCATCATATCTTTCAATTTGAGATTTAAACTCTTCATAATCTTCTTTTGCGGCATCTACTACAGCTTTAAAAGATTCCTGCTCTTCTGCGGACATAGCATTATATTGATTGATTAAAGAATTTACATAAGCTTGTTTAGCTTGTAATGCAGCTGCATAATTAGCAATAGTTCCATCGTCATTAAAATCTACGCCAGAAAGCATTCCACGAATTTCCGCGGCTTCTTGTTTTGCAAGAGCAAGCTTAGTTTCATATGCTTCATTCTGTTGTTTTAATACTTCTAATTGTTCGTTTAGATTATCTAATAATTCTTTACCAAATAATTTCTTTTCTTCTTTTTCTAATCTACTTAAATTTGTACTAATCTGTTCAAGTTCAATATTAATATCATGGTATCTATCTATTTCATCTTCAAGTTGTTCAATATAATCTGGGTCTTTTTCTTTTTCTTTAGAATCACCTTTATCGTCAGTTTGCCCACCCGTTCCTGCGGCCGCACCATTCATAGCTTCATAAGATTCATTAGTTCCACTTTTTAATTTACTTAAAAGTTCTGTATATTCAGCTCTAGTATCTAATAAACCATCTAATTCAGCTTGAGCTTGCTCTAATAATGCTTTTGCACTTGAACCGTCTAAAGATTTATCAGTATAATCATCTGGATTGAAACTACTATTATAATCACCAACATCTCCGCCTATGCCAGTCGCCCCACCAGGAGTATAAGATACCTGTTCTCCAGTAAGCATTTTTGAATAAGCTTCTGAAACTGCAGCAACTCTTAGTCCAATTTCATCTAAATTTTGTAATGCCACATTAGTAGATGTTTCACTTCCTGCTATTTCTGCATTAAAAGCTTCTAATTGTTCATTAGTTAAACCTTCTGTTAATCCACTTTCAAATTCCGCGGCAGCTTGTTTAATATTAGCTTTTGTCTCTTCTGCAGTTTGGGTTCCAGCGATATAGTTCTGTAAATTTGTAATTACAGTCTTTTGATAAGCAATTTCTGCATCAAGAAGTGCTAATTGATTTTCTAATAAACCTTCTGTTTTACCTGCATCACTAGTTAATATAGCTGAATTACCATGCATAATAGCTTGAACAACACCACTATTTAACTGTATTTGTCCATCTGCTAATACTTGAGCATTCTCTAATAAGGCTGGATAAATACTTGCGAACTGTTCAGCATCTTCTTTTGCAACAATAAAACCTTCTCCAATAAGTTCTGCAGCTGTTTTTAAAGCTTCAGCTTCTGACAAAATTGAATTAACAGTATTTTCAAAAATTTCTAATTGAGTAGTTTTAAAATCTACATTAATTTCAATTTTTTGACCATCTAATAACTCTAATTGTTGTTCAATTTCTTCAATTTGAGATTCAACCTCTTTAATATCTGCAGTAGGTGCTCCACCTGTTACTAAATCAGCTTTTACTTCTCTTAATCTTTCAAGTTCAGTTTTTAAAGCTTCTGCATTTGCAACTCTTTCTTTCTCTAAATCAATTAATTTTAAATTATCTTCATAATTATCTAACAATCCACTATTATGCTCATACTGTAATTCATTTAAAATTTTTAATTGTTCTATCGGAGTACTTAAATCAAATTCTGTCCAATTTATAGCATCGCCATATATACTTGAAAGTTCTTTTCTTGTATCCTCAGTTAATCCATCTTCAGAATTAATTTCTTTTTGAGCCTTTGTATTTACTTCAATTTTAATTTGAATAGCATCTAATTCTACTTCATTTTTTATTTTTTGATATTCAGATTTAATAGCCTCAAGAGAACCCATTTCATCAAGATTAACCTGTGCCAATATTCTTAATCCATCTTCATTTTTAACATTCTCTAAAAATGAATTTACTTCATCTGAGGTTCCTAATTTTTCTTTTAAAGATATTTCAATATCTTGATTTTCTAATAAAGTATTAAGATTATCAAAACCTGATAAGTATTGGTCTGCTAAATTAGAAAAATACTCTTCTGTATATTCAGTAGTATCTATTTCTAATTCTTCCATTACAGATTTCAATTGTTCAATATAAGCTTCTTTATAAGTATTTAATTCTTCATCTGTTGTAATTTTAGATGGGTCATTATTACTATTAAATAATTGTCCTTCAATATCAGCTAATAATAATATATTTTCATCAATTGAAGATTGAGCAGAATCAATATCTGAAGCTAAATTTGAAATATCAGATGCATTATAAAGAGTTTTAAACCATTGATAAGCTTCTGAATCTTCTGCATATTGAGTAGAAATTCCTAAATCTTCTGAATTATCTCTTAAAAATTTATAAAATTCACTTAAAACATTAATAGCTTCACTTTCAGTAACACCTTCATTAAAACGAATAGCTTCACCACTATGCATTGCATTATAACTACCTTCTTTATCATAGATATCTCCATAATTTTCGGATAGCCAAGATACCATAGTATCTAAAACTTTTTCTTCATCTCCTGTAGAAAGTCCTACTTCAATATTGGTATAAATCTTATCATAGACAGAGCCATCTGTATTCATACCTGTACTATGTCCAAAACTATACTCATCTACAACTGAATCGACAGTATCTTCCATAACATCATTGGCAGCTTTAATAGTTTCTTGAGAAGCTTTAATTGTTTCTAAAATTTTTGCTTTTTGTTGTTCAAGAATTTGATTATTTACATTATCATATTTTCCTTGTAATTTATCAAGAATATCCCATTCAACACCAAGAGCTTCACAAAGTTCTTCTGTTGCAGTTTTCAAATTTTCTTTAGATTCTTCTGTTTCATCTAAATGAGATTTCATATTAATATAATTTTGATATAAATCTGCAATTACATTTGTTTCCTCTCTCATAGAATCAGATAAAGTTTTAGAAGTATCATATGTAGCTTTATTTAATTCAATTTGTTTTTGTTTAGCCTTTTCTAATTGGTCTGAATATATTGCAAGTGCGGAAACCGCAGTAGTAAGAGCAACGATAGCAATGCCAATAGGATTTGTCATAATTGCCGCGGTAAGTTTAGTAAAACTCATTGTTGCTGCATCGGTACCAGTTTTAACTGCTCCAATAGCAACTGCAAATTTTGGTAATGTACTAGTTGCTAAAATTTTAAAGCTTGAAATTAACATAGGAGCCATAAATAGTAAATTAGTTCCTATTTGAGTAAATTTTTCCCAAGGTGTTAAATCTTTATTTTTTAAAACTGTAATAGCGCTTGTAACAGATTGAGTAGCCATTGCAAGAGAAGTTAATCCTTGAATAGTTTCTTGAATATTTTGCTGTTGTTTATGATTATTAATACCTAATTGATGATTACCATTTTCATCGGCGCCACCATATTGAATACGCTGTTTTAATAAAGCTAACTGTTGCTGAATTGCATTTACATTTCCATCTTCAATAGCTTTCTGTATTTGTAACAAAGCATTCAATTCTTCTCTACTAACTTTTAATTTTTGTAATAGTATCTCTTCAGATGATAATATGGTATTTAAAGCTTGTTCATCTTGTAAACCATTTTGCATTAAATTATCATAAGCTTGTCTAATTTGTAAACGCTGATTTTCAGTTAATAAATTATTATTAGTTAATTGATTTACATATTCTTCTAAACTTGTTTGTTCTCTTATGAAATTAATAGTGTCTTGTTTAGAAGTTGATTCATTCATATCATATTTTTGAATTTGCTGTTTTACTTTTATTAATTCATCGTATGCTTTCTTTTCATTTTTAATTTGATTATTTCTTTTTTCTTGCTCTGTAGTAATTTTTTCAACCGAATCCAATGAATCCTTTTGAGTGTCTAAATAATCTTCTAATAAAGCAGATTGAAGTTCTAATGCTGTTATTTGAGAATTTAAATCTGTTAATCTATTATATTCTTCAGTAGAAAGATTTTTAGTTAATGCTAATAATTCTGCTTGTCTTTCAGCTTGAGCTTTATATGCATCAATTTCACGCTGACTATCTATATTTACATCTGGACCATTTTTAGCAATACCTCTTACAGTTTCTAAAGCTTCTTGATTTTGCTTTAAAATTTGCATATTTACAATTTGTTTTTCAATAGCTTCTCCAATTTGCTTATTAAAAACATTTGCTCCTATGGTTCCTAACATAGTAAAGGTATCCATACCTCCACCAAGGGATTCTAAGAAATTATTAAAAATAGATAGCGCTCCAGTTCCAGCATCTACAAAATCATTTATTGTATCTGTATTAAACAAAATACTATATGTTCTTTCTGCCTCTGTACTTAATTGCTGTAAATGAGCAACAGTAGATTCCATATATATATCTTGTTGTTTTTGTAACGTTCCCGCTGCATCCGCAGATGTTTCAAGAGCGTTAGTATACATATCCCAGTTATCAAATAAAGATAAAAGGTTATTATACTGACGAGTACCCGCCATAACTTGAGATAATGCTATTTGTTGTTCTCTTGATAAATTATTCCAATTATTACCAACCTCTTCAATAATATCTCCCATATCACGAAGCTGATTATTAGTGTCTAAAACATTAATACCAGCAATTTCTTTCATTTTTTCAGTATAAGCACCTAAAGTTGTTTCTGTATCTAAACCAGCCTCAATATCTCCCATACGAGCATAAATTGTTTTAAATGCTGTACCTACAGATTCTGGAGCTTGACGAGTTACAGATACAACAGTAGCTAATGTAGCATTTAATTGATCAATATCCACACCCATAATAGACGCGGCAGATGCTACCTTAGACATACCTACTGATAGTTCTTCCAAATCTGATGCGGTTGTAGCTGCTACAGCTGCTAGTTTATCTACATATAGTTCAGCCTCAGAAGCTTGCACTTTATAACCATTCCATACTGCGGTTAATTGCTCTGATACTTCTGCTGTATCCTGACCAGTTACATTCGCAGCTTTTAAAGTAACTTCCGCTCTTGCCGCAACTTCTTGGTCACTTAAACCTTGTTGATAGTAAATTAACGCCGCATTAGTATAATCTGTAGTTCCCGCAGCTAATTCTTTTGCAGCTTTATTAGCTTGAACAGCAAATCTATCCATTTCATCAGCAGATTTACCTGTTACAATCATAATATCATTTAATGAACTATCTAAACTTTTTGTATATCCCCAAGCTTGTTGAATAGAGCCTGTCATACTATTCATAATACTTGACGCAACACCCCATTTAACTGTGTTCGCCATAGTAGTAGCCATATTATCTAATAATTTATTACTATTTTTTAATTGTAAATTTGTACTTAATATTGTACTTGAAATTTTGTTAAAAGCTTCCGCGCCAGCCGCTCCAGCTTTAGATAAAGACTGCTGAACATCTTTTACATTCAATCCCGCAGTTCTTAATCCATTATTAACTTTACTTAAATCTAATTGACCAATCTTTCCATTCCAAGATTGATTTAAAATTTTTTCTAATTCTTTTGCGGCTTTACTAGCTTCTTTTAGCTCAGGAGTTAAATTACCAGAAAGACTTGCTTTTTGAGCTTCATTCTGAACCTGCTTCAGTGCGGCTTGCACTTCACTTAATCCTGTTTTATCAACAGTATAACCAACATTAAATCTAATCTGGTTAGCCATAATCCTTTTTCCTCCCAATTGAAAATTTTCTTTTCAAAACACAAAAATGCCTTTACTATCATTTTATGATAATAAAGGCATCACTTTTAATCTAAATTGACCTATTTGTTCGCGTTTACACCTGCGATAGCCCTACCACCATTTGCGGCAGTTGCAAAATCAATAACCGCTTGATATTGAGAAGGGTCAAAATTATTTACAATTTCTGCGGCTGCGGCTGCGTTTTTAGGAAGGTCATTAATTACACTTTGAAGCACAGCTCCCGCAGTATTTCTATAATTCATAATATCTTCTTCAATAGTAACCATATATTCAAATAAATCATTATATTCATTATCATCAATAACTTCTAATAATTTATCAATAAAACCATTACTCTTTAAAGTATCATAAATTTTCATTTCATTTTCTTTTTGCTTATCTGTAAAAGATAAATTAGTATACATATAAACTAAATGTAAATGGAAAAACATATCTAATTTAAGTTGATTATAAATTCCATTTTCTTCTGCCTTTTGTAAAGTAATCATAACTAAATCATATTTATCTTCAATAGGAAGATAATTTAAAACTTCAATTTTATTACCATTAAAATCAAAAGTAGAAATAGTATCATTGGTTTTTAATTTTAAATTTGCATAACTTACTTTTGTCATTGTAAAACTCCTTTTATCTCTTTTAATCTCATTTCTATATTAATTATACTACAAAATTTTTCTTTTGTCAAGTTTAATTAATAGTTAAATTAAGTGATTTAACTGCTTTAATCAGTTCTTCTTCTGCTAAATCTCTAGCTTCATTTTCTGCGGCATCCGCAGTAGCAGATAAATCTTTATCTTTAATAAACATTTGAGTTAAAGCAGATTGAAAACTTCCACTATCCATTCCCGCAATATATTGTTTAAACACATTTCTCACTTCTGTTAAAGTTGTTCTAACTAAACTGGTTGTAACAATAGAAGGAGCACTAGAAAAATATTTAATCTGGTCAGATAAATAGTCACCACCTTTTACAGATGATGCTGTATTACTTCTAATTGCTGAGAAAGTATCTTCAATTTCTTTTTCTGTTGGTTGAATTGCTGGCGGAATCCAGTTATGATTATGATTTCTACCTACTAAAACTCTATAAACCTCATATGCATTACCTTTATTTTTATACGCACTGTCAGATTTTCTTGCTTTAACAAATTCATTAACTGTAGACCAAATTGTACTACTACCATCATTAGCATTATCTAAAATAGTTTCTATTCTATTCATAGACTGTCTTAATTCACCTTTATTATACATTCTCAATTTGAACATATTATTAAGTTTACTTCTTGTATTATATTCTACTCTTGTAAATTTTAATAATTCTTCTATTCCAATTCTAGTTTCAAATAATTGCCCTCTATAGCTTGTACCGATTTGATAAGTAATCTCTTCTTTTGTTAGCAATGAACGAATATCATCCATTAAAACATAGCCTGTTTTTAATAATATGTCAATTTCGGCATCACTATATTTAATTTTTTTATAAGTAGAATAAGATATAGTTAAATCACTAACATCTTCAACATTTGCATATTGCATTTCCGCCTGTCTAACTGCAACTTCTATTTGCTGATAAAAAGTTTCTAATTTTAAAAGATAACTATCTAACTGAATAACAAATGTATTTAATAAAGATTTTGTTTCTGCGGGAGTAGCTGCCGCCATAGCTTTCGCTAAAGTTTCTTTTATTACTTTTGCATTATCAATATATTCTGCCATATATCATCACCATTTTCTTTATAAAATAAAAAAATGGGAGAGCGTTTCCGCCCTCCCATCCTAATCATTCTTAACCTTCAGCTTCAGTATGATACATTACGCTTTCACCAGCTGTTACGGCACCTTCAGCAGTGTCATTAACAATCTGCATTACACATAATACTTTCTTTGTTTTATCAAAGTGTGTATATCCTGGGAATGCATCCATAGTGAATGTAAATGTACTTGGGTCACCTGTAGAAGCCATTGCAAATGTAAAATTAGACTGAATCTTAACATTAGGTAATGTAAGAATAGCAGGTAAATCTACACCATCTTGCTGACGTCTAAATAATGTATCAGCTTCAACATAGTAATAACCAGCGAAGTGTTCAGCATCAATCTGGAACTCATCTACTGTAGCAACATCTTTATCAACATAGTAATCTACAAATACTGTCTTACCAGCAACTGCGCTATCTCCTGTTACAGGAATTTTCTTATTAGCTACAGTACCTACTGTTAAAGCGTCACCAGTAATAGAACCGTCTTCTTCAGCTACCATAACAAAAATTGGAGCTGTTGCACAAATTTCTTCTGTATCTGATAAAGCATTAGTTAAGTCAATTTCAAAAGCACCTGCTCCATCTGAACTTACAGTTGTCTGAGTTGTAGTATGAACTTGAACTTTTTCTACTTTACCTGCGTTACTAAATAATCCTGCACCTGAAAGAATAGCAAAACCAATAGGAGAAAGTAATGCGTCTTCAACTGTGAAAGTTAAAGTTTTTTCACCTTCCCAAGCGATTAATCTAGTGTTACCACGTCCACCAGTTGCATATACAGTTGTACTTGCTCCTTCAAGAGTAGAAGTTTTTGCAGTATCAATATAAAGAACTGGCTGACCCTTTTTGAAAAGAGTTCTTCCAACATATCTATCAGATGTTGCTTTAAATGTAATATTCGCACACTCACGTACACCAAATTTCATACGTCTATATCCTCCTTAAAATTTTCAATTTAAGATTTATGGATGAATTTCTTTCATCCAGTTATCTACTTCATCAATATCTTTAGCACCTGCTAATTTTGCTTCAAAATAAACATCATAAGATTGTTTTAATTCAAAGCGTTCAAACTCGTCAAATAATTGATAAACAGTTAATCGTAGCAAATCATTCATATCTTTTTTTTCCCCAACAGTCAAAATCGAAATATATCTACTTAATACAGATATTTTTTTTGACTCATTTTTTGCGGCAGCCGCTTTTTCACGTCCTTTCCGCAACTTTTCAGCTAATGCTCTAGCTCTTTCGCCTTGAGGGTTATAATTTTGTTTATCATCTTTATTTCGTTTAAGACAAAATATAGAAACTAAAATTTCTTTAAAATGTTCAAAATTATTCTTATCAATGAAATGCATTTCCTTTTCTAATCCTTCTTCTTCCTCTTTTACAAAAGCAATTTGCTCTTTTAAAACAGAAATCTGATAAGAAGGAAACATTAATGTTAAAACTAACATAGCACTTATTCTATTGTTTTGAATTGCTACTGTTTTTTTATCTTTCATTATCGACATAAATACTTCAAAATTACTTTTATCTTCTAAATGACTTTTGTCCTCTGGACTTAAAACATCTTTAGAAAAATTTAATAACTCACATCCTGTGAAAAAAGCTTCTTCTCCAATATATGCGATTTCTTTAATTGTAGGCTGATGAATACTTAACTGAGCTTCCTTAAAAGGAACATCATTTCCTGATAAGAGAAGTAAATCTCCAATCATTATTCAACTCCAGGAATCTGGTCATCACTACCATGAATTGCTCTATATGATAAACTATATCCAGATAAGTTTTCATCTAAGATTAATTGATTACATCCTAAAAAATTCAAAGTTCCAATACCTGATAATCTTGATTCATTTAAAATGCCATCAATATAACCTACAATCTTTACAGGTCTTAATCTATAATTGCCAATATCCCAAAAATCAGTATGACAAATTATATCAAAAGAAACAGTGCAATCTCTAAATTGTGGATTGTTTTTATTTGGAGTAAAATTATCAAAAGAAACAATCATATAAGCTTTAATTTCCTCATGTTCGGGAAATTTAATTTTAGGTTCTAATTTAATATAACCCTCTTCACGCAATTTAGCTACTGACATTGATTGAATTTTTTCTATATAAGTTGGATTAGTTGTATCATCTAAGCAATCTTTAGTATTAATTACTAATAATCTTTTTAATTCATCACTATATGGTCTACTTTCAACAAATAATTTTTTTAATATTGTTTCAGTATCTTTTTCACAAGATAAAAAAGATGAAGTCAATGGGGTTGTTCTTCTCAAATCTCTTTTCATCTTTTATCTCCTTTTATCTCTTATAATGATTTAATTACAATAGATACAGTTAATATATCTATACCATCTTTTTGATAAATTAAATCAAAATTTCCACTTTTTCCAGTAGTAATTTCTACTGTCGCGGTAAGCTCTGTAGCTTCTAATATTTTTGCTTTTTTGCTATTAACGATTAACCATTTTCCACCAGACTCATTATAAAGAGTATATCTAACTATATCATAAGGACTAACCTCAAGAGGTCCATCTATATATGGAACACCTTCTTCTATAATTGGAGGTTTTATAGGCTTTTCTTCTGTTTTAGCATCTTCCATTTCATTATTAAACCATTCATTTAAACAAACTTTAATAATTCCATTTGCATAATATTGATTAACAACAGCAACTTCCCACATATTTCCATCTATTTTAACTTTAGTAAATCTATGAAAGTAATCTAATGTTTCTTCTGTTTTACTTATATACATTACTAAAGAGTAATTTATATCATTCCATGTAATACCTTTTTTCTGATTCCATTGAATTGTTGTTTCTGCGGGACCGCGCACATAAGCTCGATATAAAGATTCTCCAATCTGCACATCCGCATTACATTGACGAATATCTGCTCTAAAGTAAGCATTTTCTTCTAAATATTGTAAATAAACAATCCAATCCGTATCAGGAGCTTCATTCTTACCTTTCCAGATAAAAATATCTCCAGGCTTTAAACCAACTTCTTCTTCTCCTTGAGAAGTTTTTCCTACCATTGATTTATTTAAACATATATCTTTATATGGAATTGAAATAATTTTATCGTGATAATCTTCACTTAATTTATCTTTATTGATTAAGCATCTAAATTCTCTTCCATCTGCAAGAATCGCGGTTTCTGCTTGATAAGAATATAATAAAGCCTTTTTTAAAGTTTTTAACTTATCTTTTATAAATCGGTCCTCTGCATTTCCGCCATGATACTGTAATCTTTTATTTAAGTTTTCTATTCCTGCCATGATTTTTTCAAAGAACTTATCAAACTTAAACATTCAAAGATAGTTCTTCTAAATAAAAGAAAATCATCTTCTTCAGTAAGAGTAAAAAGTCCTTCCAATTTACAAATTAAAGGAAAAAGAATATTATGCTGACCGATAAGCAATCTATCCATTCCCGCCAATTCTTCGATAATAGTCTCTAAAGGTTTTTCCCAATCTACATTTTCTTCTCTATTAGGAAGTAATTTGTAAATTTGATTAGTAATTCTTTTAATGCTATTTTCAATGGCATGATTATCTATTTCCGCATTATATTTAAGTATCATTATAGTCCTCCTCTTCTTGAAGAACTAAACTCACCCCAACTTAATGCGGTTTCAACATAATCTTGTAATTCTTCAGTATCCTCTTCTACTTGTTCTATTACATCTTCTAAAAGTTCAGTAGGTGTTTTTAAACTAGTTTCCGCATTAAAAGAGTATCCAATAGGTTCCATGATAGTTCCCATAGTAGAACGCATAATTCCACTTTTATCAGCTTTTCTTCTTTTATATAATCGCTGTAAATGAAACCCTTCTCTTTCATAGTCTTTCTTTAAAGCTAATAACTTCTGCATATGGTTAGCTTGTGAAGTAAATTTAAAGTCAGAACCACTATACTTCATTCTAGTATTTTCTACACTAGCTAACTGTTGTCCAAGCCATTCAACTATCATATATGTAGATAATACATTTATTTCCTCTTGGCTTAATTTATTAACAAAATAACCACTACTATATATAATAGCCCTTACTTCAACATTATCACTTTCTACTCCATTGTAAGTATCTTCATCTTCTATAAAAGTAGTTTCATAATCATTAATATCTACTCTTGGAAACTCAAATTTAGGAATTGCGGAAATTAGCAACTCTTCTAATAGATGAAAAGTATCTAATTCCGTTAATTCCATATACATATCATCAGTTATTTTTGATAAAAAACTATCATAAATTTTTGAGAAAGGTGTAACTTGAATATTACTCATATTCCACCTCCTGCAATTTATTTTGAAACAGTAGTAACTTTATATTTAGGAGGAGCAACTCTTCTTCCTGTTTCTTCTGCGGCTACTGCAGGAGTAGAAACTCTACGTGTTGCAGTTTCAGTTTTATTAGAACCATCTTCATCCCCGCTATCAAATTTAGTATTTCTAATTTCAATAGCTCTTGTTACATTAAATTCTAATTTTTCTAAAATAGCTTCACGTTTAGCCATATCATTTAATGGTAAAGTTACTGCCATATTTTTAATTATTTCTAAGATTCCATCTGGGGCAAAATCTAAACAATCAAGAAATTCATCTAAAGTGCCAGTTGTCATAAGTCTTTTAATATCATCTTCAGTATAAAAGTATTCAGGTTCAACTTTTAAACCTAAAGCTTCAAGTGCCTCTTGATTTTTAATTACCAAATAATCAGTAATCATTTTCATTCCGCCAGGAATAAAAGATAATCTCTCCAACTCTCCAAAAGTAATCTCTTTTGTTTCTCTTGCTGTAAATTGTCTTTCAATACCTAATTCTGGAATTTGGTAACCCACACGACCAAAATCTCTATTCATAACTTTAATTGTCATATTTTTATCCATAATATATAAACTCCTTTTATCTCCTTTTATATATAAAAAAATTGGGGAGAATAATAATCAACTCCAATATAAAATTAACCATTATTCTCCCCTAAAAATTATTTATTCTCTAAAGAAAGACTTGTGTTTTCGTATACACAGATACCTGGATTTACTAAATAAGTAGCAACACCAAGTTTTTGGTATGTCTGAATTTCAGTTGACCAATCTCTGTTCTCGAAAGACTTAACTTGAGCCTGTCCTTCAAATGCAACTTTTACAGGTTTTTCAGCACCAGTAGGGATGATATATGCGATAGAAGGGTCAATAACCTTCTTAGCATTTGTTTCATCTTCAAAAGACTGAGGAAGAATAATTACATTATGTCCTTTATAAGAAGTAAAGTAACCATTGTTCCAAATCTGTTCTTTCATAGTGTTAGAAGCCCATTCACTAGAAGGAATCATAGTAGATGCAAATTCAAAAGTACAATAAATAGTAGATTTACCATAAGCATCAGCTGTCTGAATTAATCTATCCATTTCATGTTCGTTGAATGCAGTCTGTTTTGTCTTATTTACTTCTTTAATATCTTTTACAGCAGCCTTTAAAGATTTAGCAATCTCACGATAAACAGCTTCATCTAAACCTTCAAGAACCAAACTATAATAATCATTAAGAGTAAAACGACCATCTAACATCTCTTCCCATTCAACTCTAGCAGCTCCACCGTATGCGCTAGTTGGTACTTCTAATGAGTAACCATCTAATTTGAATGTTTCGTATCTACCAGCTAAACCAACTTTTGTTACGAACTGTTTAGCACGTTTCTTAGATGCTTCACTAATATTTACTTTAAATACTGGTTTTGTACCTTGAGCATAAGTTTTAACGTCAGCAAACTGACCATAACTTTGCATAACTTTAACAGGTAATACCTCTGTTAAACCAACTTCAAGTAAAGTATAAATTAAATTCTGATTTTCGCGGAATGCCTGAGGTGTAGCACCTAATTCATTTAATTCATTAATAAATGTTTTATTTAATGCTTCCGCAGAAAGCTTCTGGTCTCCGAAAGAATAAGTTGCAGAAGGATTTAAAGAAGCTTTAGCATTGGCTCTAGCCAATTCGATTAAACTATTTCTATCTAATGCCATTTCTATTTCCTCCTATTATTTAATTCTCATAAGCTTAACGCCTGGTTGACCGTCAGCCATTGTGTAAACTTTTGCAACTTGGAATGTAGGAACGCCTTCGTTTGCAGCTTTCTCTAACCATCCGTCTGTACCAACAGATACAATATCACCTTCAACAAGTTCAATACCTACAACTTCTGCATCATCAGAAGCAGCTGCTCCACCAAAAGCGTTAGTTGTATAAATGTCACCTAATACAGTAGAAATTAATCTAGGAACAATTTCTCCATCTGTATAGTTACCTGCAATCATAGCAAAATCTTTGTGATGTTGTTTTCTTTCATCATAAAGTTTTTCTTCATTATAAATAAGCATCCACTCGCCAGCACCAGTAAGATTTACCTTACCTGTGGCATAGTCATATTTAGCAAATCTACCATTTTCAATAACAGTACCCATAGTTGCTGTATCAACTGGCAACTGAGCTAAAATCTGTCCTGTTACAATACCTGAAAGATGGTTAGGTTCTACTTGAGCGAAACCTTTTCTACTAATTGTAGCCATATTTCTATATCCTCCTGTATATTGTTAAAATTTTAAATTTTCTTCAACTTCGCGAACTGCCTTAATCCAATCTGGAACGCCAGCCGCATTATCAGCCAAACTATAAGTAAGAACTTCTGCATTCTCACTAGAAGTTTCAGTCTGAGATTGCTCTGCAGCCAATTTCTTCTTTGTATAAATAATTGAAAGTTTTGCTTCAATATCATCTAATGAATAATTAGATTTATTAGCAATAACATCTTTTTTATCTTCATCACTTAACATACAGAAACGACCAATTAAAGCATCTTTTTCTTTATCTTCAATGTCAGCTTTGAAAGCTTTTAAAGCCTGATAATCTTTTTCCATAGCAGTATATTTTGCATTTAATTCATTATACTGTTGCTCAAGAAGTTCATATTTTTTCTTATCTTCTTTGTCATCTTCTTCTTTCTTTTCATCAGAATTAGATTTTTTATCAGCGTCTTTATCTTCTTCCTTATTTTCTTTAGCAAATTCAGTTGCGGCTTCCGCACCTTCAGTATTTTCAACTGGAGTTACAGGAGCTTCTCCTTCATTACTATTTTCAGAAGTTTCTCCCTCTGTACCATTTTGATTTTCTGCCGTATTCTCTAAATTAACTTTGTCCTCAACAGCAGAATTTTCTTCAGCTACAGGAGTAACATCTTTATTTTCCATGTTTTCCATGTTCTGTCCTCCTTCTAACGCAAAACGCAAATCTTGCATCATAGTATATAAAGTCTTTTTAAAGTCATCATCTACTTTGGTAAAAGATAGACTAACCTCTGGCGCTTTAACTGAAGAACCTTCAAAACAAGGTTCAACATCTTCACCTAAAACACACAACTTTGAAAAAATTGCGTCATTTATTATGAAAAAATCCATATGAGTTTTATAATTTTCTGCCCACTGTCCTTGTACGCTATCTTTATCTAATTCCATTGAATGAGGTTTACCTTCACCCTCAACAATAGACTGACACTCTTCAAACTGACCTGTCCAAAGATATCCAGTAGTCATTAAATATTCTCTTACTATACTATTTCCAAACCCATCTTCATCTTCAAATTTTTGAAACCAAACTTTAGCATCTGGAGCAACAAATCCATAAGGAACCGTCATACATTCAAAATGAACCCCTTCATCATCAAATATAATTCTTTCTCCATGGTCTGCAAAATCTTGTTTCTCTTCTTTATAGTAACCAACAATAGGAGCTCCTCTAAGAGTTTTTGCCATTTCAGTTGCAGCCTCTTTTGAGATAAATGTATGGTTACGATTTTCTCCAAGATATAATACTTTAATTTCACAACTGGACATTAAAGGATTAATGTCCAAAGGCTGTAAATTAATAAATTCCGGAGAATCAATAGTAGCAATAGACTGATGCATTTGTTTCTCCTTTCAAACTAATTCATAGATTCTCTATTAGCTATAGTTTTATCAGATTTCTCAGAGTCTTCTTTTTCAGTTCTGCCCACTTTTTTTTCTTCTCCATTAGATTCTTTATTTTTACTTAAAATATCTGAGTTCATTGTACTAGACATTAAAGGTGGAATAAAGACATTTACTAAATCAAGAATATCATTTTCAAAATAAGCATTTGCTAAAATTGAACTTTGAGATTGACCAAGAGCAATTTGCGGAAGCATTTTTGAATAGCCCATTTGCGTTTGCTCTTTATATAACTTAGCCATATCTTTATAATTATAAATTGTTGTTGTTAATATCTGCGCTCTATAATAAATCTTCTTAGGAGATTTATTAAAAGGAGCTAATAAATCATTTAAAAATGATTCAAATTGAACAATAAGATTATACATTGCGGCTTCATCATTCATAATTGATTTTTCAAGAGCAATGTTACCATCTGTATTAAATAAATTTTGTGCAGTACCAGATTCATTATACACAGTACGTTCAACTTTAGTTAATTCATCAACTGTAGTTGTTGTATTTTTATCTGCCATATCCACAACATCAACTTCTGCAAATGTTGTTAATACATCTACACCAATTGCTTTACCTAACATTTTAACTGCATTATTATGTAAAGCTTGAGCTTCATCTATGTCAAAAACTAAATCACCATTTTTATCCAATGGCATCTTTTGAATAATAATCTTCAAAAGTTTTTGAGCCATTTTTTTTCTGTCCAAATCTTGCGCGGCATCCAGGTCAATAATAGCCGGAATTACAGAAATAAAAGCTGGATAGTCTTCTCCATTAAGATTAAATTTAATAACACTATTAGTGTCTAATAGATACCATCCTGATGTATCACCTGGAAAGTCTGGGGCTAAACGACCTTCTTTATAAGCAATATATCCTTTTTTAAATTCTGCGGGAAATAAATTTAACATTTTCATCTTTTGAATAGAGTCCTTAAACATATCATCAAAATATCTCATATTAAATTCTACCGCAGGACGTTGCCCATTTACCATAAATCTTGAACGACAATATTCTATTGGCAACTCTTGTACAACCATTCTATTATTTTGTGGTATTAAATAACCATAATAACAACCATTGCGTAAAACCTTTAATGCGACTTCCCCAAAATAACGTTTTACTTCAAAATTATCTAAATAAAGTAAAGCTTTATTAAAGCCATCTAAGATTTTTTCATCTTTAATATTATCATTATTTACATATGGGGTAATCATCCAATCATATCTGTATAAATACGCCATATAACGACATAAACGAGAATAAATACCGCTGGTTTTATAAAAGAAATTTGAAACCTCTTTCATGGTTTGTAAATCTCCAGTATGCATAGCTCTTAAGATAGTTTGTTTATCTGACAATCTAGGATTAATTTTTTTATAGTCACCTAAATTATAAACCGCATCTTCTAAAGATTTGATTCCCACTTTAATCTTAGAAAAGTCTACACTTGGAATACCCTCTGGTGTATATACATCTGTGGTGTCTTGAGATAAGGTCATATTAAAACCCTTTTTCTTAATTTCTTCTTTTCTATTAATCAAGATAGACACCTCACCTTTCTAATTATAGTATATCATAAAATTTCGTTATTGTCAAATTTATCTAAATAAAAAATTTTTTAATAACCTGCTGCTTTCATAATATAATCATAATCAACTCGACCTTCATCCCAATAAGGAATTGCAATAAGCGTAATATTGTGATTTCTACAATATTCACGCTTTTGCATATCATTATATTGTTGCTTTCGTAAACCTTCAATTCCGCCAAATTTACTTTTAGCTTCATAATGTTGTATTCCTTGAAATTCTATTAAAAAGTCTAATTCATTATTATCATCAAAAACAGCGAAATCAAATCTCAGAGGACGTCCATTTGAACTTACTAAACCAGGAAAACTATATTCTTCTTGAAAATTTAAGCCCGCCATATTTAAAATTTCTTCAATTTTTATCTCTCCTCTTGACGCTCTCATCTTTTTGACCTCCTTTACTACACTAATATATTTTAAAAAAAACTTTTATACTTTTATCTACTTTTGTCCGACGCTAATTCATAAACATAAAATCTGCAATATTTCTTTTCTTTTTTCGTTTATTCTTATCTTCTTCTTGTTTAACATAATATAATCCATATTCAAAAGCAGAAAATTTATCTTTAGGAATACCTTTAGAACTTTGTTTTAAAATAATATTAACACCTTCATTCTCTTCTTTTAAATTTAATAATTGCTCTCTTAAAATAGTAGTTAAAGTAAAGGGTTTTAAATATTCTGCTCGTTTTTCTGAATCCATTGCCTGTCCTACTTTAGTAGACATTAATTTTGTTTTTGCTTGCATTTCATCAATTAAAAACTTAATTTTTCCACTGCTCATTTGAGTTTGAACATAAGTATGAGCTTCTGTATTAATCGGAGCATTTGCTTTAATCAAATACATAGCATCTTCTTCTACTTCTGGACCTTTTATCTTTTTATACTGCTCTAAAGCTTCTGGATAAGTTCCGCCCGATACTCCAAAAGCAGGCAATGTATCTCCTGTTTCAGGGTCTAATTGACTTTTAGTCATAAAATCTACAAAACCCGCACCTAAACCATTCGCGTCAATTGCAACTTGACGAGCTTTATATTTATAATATAATTTCTTAATTTTAATAGCCTGTTCTTCAAAATCCTCTGCTTCATAAGTATATAAATTAACAAGAGTTTTTAATGCAGAGCCTTGAATTTGTGGTGTTACTTTTATTATACTTACCTCAGTAGTACACTTAAAACGACCTACGTCGACCCCAAGTACATAATAAGCAGATTTTGAACTTCTTCCGCTGTATTCATATTCAGGCTGTAATAATACTCTATGTTTATCAAACACTTCAGAAGAGAAAAAAGCATTTTCTGAATCTCCTGACCAAATACTTCGATATTCTCTATCAAAAGAAGAGTCATTATATGTTCCTTGTAATTTTAATTGGTCTACAAAGTCTTCATTTAAAAGCCCTTCAATAACAGGAGTTTCATATGTTCCTCCTAATACCATTACAAGGTCAGGTTCAATTACTGATTGAATTAATAATTCAATTAATTTTTTATATGCAAAACTATCTTTCCAACCTGCAGTAGTAATATAAACTTGAGATTTATTAACTACTTCATCTGGAATACGAATTCCGCAAGGTAAAAGTCTATCTACGTTAGTTGTAGGAATAATAACCTCATTAAGAATATCTCCATCAATAAGAACACATTCCTCCATTAATCCTCCAGTTCTACGCTGACCTCTGGAACTTTGACGTGCTGCAAGAATATTAATTTTTGAACCATTTTTAAATACATATTCTACATCATCTTTTGATTTTTTAGTTACACCACGTTCACGATTTAATTCATTATTAAGTGCGGGAATCAGCTTACATAATTCTTCTATCTTAGCTATTGTAATACTTGCTGCTTGTTCTTTACCACCTGTAGTAATAAATAATTCACTATTAGGATAAAGGATACATCTTAACATTAAAACCAACATTGATAAAAATGATTTAGAGTAAGCACGAGGAAATGTTGCATATATATATCTATGACGCATAACTGAACGTAAAAAAATCCTTTGATAAAAATAAAATTTAAACTTGCAGTTTGGGTCGTCTCTTATCATAAAATCAATTAATAAATCAGGATACTCCCTAAAAAAAGAAATTAAATTTCTCAAATTAGGGAGTTGTTCTTTTACTCTTTCTTCAGATAATCCTACTTTTTTACCATACGATTGTGATAGGTCTAATAAATTTTGTAAACTCATTCTTCTTCATAGACCTCCTTATCATGTTCTAAATCCTCTTCAATATTTGATAAATGTTTCATATAATCTTCATCAGTTACATCTTTTAATTTTCCACCATTTTTTCTTTTTTCTTCTCTTGCTTCATCCATTTGTCTACGTTGCTTCAAATAATCTTCAATTTGAGCAGATAGAGTAGTATCAGAATAAATTAAAGTTTTATTATATTCTTTTAAATCTTCAATAATTTTATCAACTTTATCAAGAGGCTCTTCTATAATAAATTTAGGAATAGCTCCGCCTTCTCGTTCACAATAGGCTACTAATTCTCCAACTGAATCTAAGAAATTATTATTTTGTTCTTTATTTTGAACCGCAGTAAATTTTGCGGATTTACGTAAAGACTCATATGTTCTAGATAATTTCTGAAAACCATCTAGGTCACCGCAGTCAATTGCCTGATTCATTTTTAAATAAATTTTACAAATAACTAATAAAGTTCCTTCTGTATCAGAATCTTGAATATCAAAAGATTTCATCATTTCTTGATATTTTTTTTCAAGTTCTACCCATTCACTTGGTTTATATAAGCGACCCCATTTCATAGCTAACATAATTTTATCTTCCGCAGTAAGTTCATTTGCAGGGTCAACCAATTCATCCTCACTAATAAAATTTTGTTCATTATAAAAACCACTTGTAGCAACCGCATCTCTTGGAGCTTTATACGCCATTTCTTCATTTTGAGTCTCTGTGCTCATTAAAGTTTTATACTTAGCTTCTGAAATTTCTCCATTTTCATATTGTTGTCTAATTTCAGCTTCAAATTCTTTGGTCGCGGCCGCAGCAGCTTCACGCTTCTCCGCATTTAAAGCTTGCAATCTTTCAGTGTCCGCCCAACCATATTCTTTCCATTGTTTTAATTTCATTTTAGAAAGATATTTTCCAAACACTGACATTCCATTCATTCCAAATGGGTCTTTAGCATAAGCTTTGTCTCTTAATACATTCCATTCTTCTGGAAGATAAGGAACATCCATCATTTCTAATGCCCATAAAAATGTTTCTGGATTAAAATTATCTATATGCATTGTAAGACACTTTTTACATAATTCAGTTTTTCTACCATCCTTATATGTATAAAAGTTTTTTTCATCCATTGTCTTTCCACATTTTTGACAAGTACTATCTGCCATATAGTTTTCCTCCTTTATTTTTTCTTATTTCTACAACATTTACAAATACTATAAAAACCATCTTTACTTGTTTTATTCTTAGAAAAAAATCTATTATGAGCTAATTTAACTTGTCCGCATCTAGAACATCTCTTCCATTTTCCATACTCTTGAGTAGTATAATACCAAACTAAATATTCCTCTTGTGCTTTTTCAGAAATTAATTTAGGAATTTTATTTCTCCATAAAGAAGAAATATATTCTACAGAGTGTTTAATTCCATGCTTTTCTTGTAATAAACTTTGGATTTCAATATTTTGTTTTCCATCAATTTTATAAATAAGTAAATCATAGTATAATGGGTAATCATCTTTTAATGTTCTATCTACTAAATTATCTAAATCTTCCATTAAAAAATATGAATCACTCCAAAACCTACCATATGAATCTTCTTTTAATTTAGAATAATTACAAAGTAATGCAGAAATATGTTTTGGGTCAAAAAATGTTATAATTCCATTACTTTTTACTTCTCCATCTTCAGTAATAGTTATATTTTCATCTAATTGAACCTGATTAAAACTTTTAACTGCATTCATAAAATACATAGGTTGTCGATATGCATTTTTAATTACATATTGGTCTTGACGCATTTCAATTAATTGCTTTTTAAGTAAAAATTTCTTTTTACCAGTTGCCACTTTAAATTGTTTTTCAACTAAATCTATAGCTTCACGCAATTGTTTTAATGCGGGAATGTCGTCAATATCTTTTTGAGTAATTGAAATTTTTGGAGTAAATATAATATTTTTATCATTTGCAATCATATTATAGATACCATCTTCTCCATTTTCAAGTCTTGCCGCAAGACCTTGAAAAGATGTTTCTCTCTTGTTTACAGTTACCATTCTATTATCTGTTAATATTTTTTTCTTTTTTCTTTCTTCTTTATCCATTGCAAAAATTATATAATCAGTTAAAATTTCTAAATATTTATTAGTAAGCTGTTCAGGAGGCGTTTCATCTATAATCTTTTTGACTAATTCATTACGTTCTTCTGGAGTTTCTAAAGAATAATCTAATTTTCGTGTAGGTTTAATATCTTCTTCTTGAATTTTATCTTCAACAGATTCATCTAAATCTACATCTAAATTATCTTCATCTTCTTCTCCATAAAGAATACTTTTATCTTCTATCTCTGTCATAAAAGCTCTCCTTTCTATCTTTAATAATAGTATATCATAAAATTTTCGTTTTGTCAAACTAGATTAAAGTATAATAAATTGACAATTTTAATTTAAAATGTTATAATTATATTAAGAAAAGGAAAAAAAGAAATACTAGGAGATAATAAAATGGAAGTTCTAGGAATTGGATTAGAGGCTCTAGGAACCGCCATTTCCGCGTTTTGTACATCTTGTGCTTTTATAGGAATTAGTGGAATTATAGCTTCTACATTTTTAATTTATACAAATAAAATTCAATTAACGGATTTAAAAACTTTATTTAAAAAGGATAAAAAATGGTAATTATTGTCGCGGGTAGCCGCACATTTAAAGACTATAAGCTTTTATCTGACACTCTTGATAATATTGAAAATATTACTGAAATAGTAAGTGGATGTGCTAAAGGTGCAGATTTATTAGGTGAACAGTACGCATTAGAACATCATATTCCAATTAAAAAATTTCCAGCTCAATGGGATATTTATGGTAAACAAGCAGGTTTTATTAGAAATATGGAAATGGGTGATTATGCAGATTATCTAATTGCTTTTTGGGACGGTCAATCAAGAGGAACAAATCAAATGATAAATTATATGAGAAGAATTGGTAAACATGGTAAGGTGATAGAATTTGAAAATAGTAATACTTTGGAATAATAATGAAAAATTATTATCTGAAACTATGGAACAATTAATTACAGAAAGTCAATGTTATCTTTTTACCGTTATATGCGGCGGTCAAAGTAATGATGGAGTAAAGGTTTCCACATCTTATAAATGGGCAATTAAAAATGGTGCTCCAATAGAATATTTAATTGAGTCAGATATAGAAAAACTTATAGAAAAAATTGTTAAAACTGCAGATTTTTTAGTTGCGTACAATGATGGAACAAATCAAATTGTAAAGCGTTTAATTATGAAATTTAAAAATGAAGGTAAACATGGAAGGATAATTAATGCGTATTGATGTTAAAGAGTATATAAAAACAAGAAAAGAAAATTTAAAATTAACTCCATTTAAAAAATTATTAATTATTCAAGTTGGAGATAATGAAGCTAGTAATAAATATATAAAAGGAAAAATAAAAGACTGTAATGAAGTTGGATATAAAGCAACTTTAATTAAATTTCCTGATGAAGTTGAAGCTTTAGAAATTTATAATTATATAAATACTTTTGGACAAAATTATCATGGAATTATTTTACAAGAACCCGCAAATATTATTTCATCTATACGATGTTCAAAAGATGATATTATTAATGCAATAAAAGATTGCCAAGACATAGATGGTTTTAAAAACACTTCAAAACATAAACCTTGTACCCCTCTTGGAATTATAAATTTTTTAAAAGATTACCTAAAAGTTGAAAATTTTAAAGGTAAAATTATTGCAGTAATTGGAAAAGGAAAATTAGTTGGAGCTCCGCTCGTCCCAATGTTAATGGCGGAAGGCGCAACAATTATTAATTGTAACTCTTCAACTGCGGATATTGGGTCTATGACTCGTTTAGCTGACATTGTAGTAACATGCACCGGACATCCGCATCTTATAACAAGAGATATGCTAAAAGATAGTACCATTGTTATTGATGCTGGAATTGCTTTTGATGAAAATGGTAAAATGTGCGGAGATTGCGATAAAACATTATATGATGATGAAAATATTTTTATTACAACAGTTCCTGGTGGTGTAGGATTGCTAACAAGAGTAACATTGTTAGAAAATTTGAATAGGAGTTTATCATGATAGCAATGTATAAAGGAGCCGATAAATCAATGGGTTTCCGCATAGGTTTAAATTATTTCATTGAATTAGAATGGGATAATTTTCGTAAATGGATATGGGTAAGAGAAAAAACTTATGGATTATATTGTCCATATGGCTCGGTCGCGGCAGTTGCTGCTAACTGGGAACTTTTACCGCAAACCATAGAAAAAGAAATTGAGAGGTATAAAGAATGGCAGGAAAAAGAAATACCACAATTAGAATGTCAAAGTGTCCGCTTCCAAAACTTAAGAAAATTGCTCAACGCGGGTTATATGAAATGATAAGTGGAGCTAAACCGCGCAATTATGCAAAGAGGGTAGGATTATGATTTATACAACTTATTTTACAAAAGTTAAAGACCTTCCGCCTAATGTTATCCCTATTTCAATATGCGGAAAGGCGCCTGATGGATGGAAAGGACTAGAGTATAAAAAATTTGCACCTAAATGGAATTTTTTTAAAGTATGGAAGGAAACACATGATAATGATTATTATATAGAACATTATCAAAAAGAAGTTTTAGATACTTTAAATTTTATGAAAGTAACTATTGAATTACAGATTAAAATACCTGAAGAAATCCGTGAAAAAATGACTGCTAGTGTAAGTAAAGACCCTAATTATCATATTGCATTAGTTTGTTATGAAAAGCCGCAAGATTTTTGTCATAGACATTTAGTTGCAAAATGGTTTGAAGAAAATGGAATTAAAGTAGAAGAATGGAGATATTAAAATGAGAACTTATAATGGAAAAAGCAGATATTCAGATGATGAGATGAGAACAAAAGTTGAAACACTTTCTGTAGAAGAAAGAGAAGATTTAATTCAAAAATTAGGTGTTAGTCATTTAGTTTTTGAAAATTGGATGGGTGCAAAAGATAAGCTTGTTAATAGTAAAGTAAGAAATAAATGTTTACATTTACTTGGTATGCTTATGAATTATGATGAATTTAAAGCAACAGTAGGAATTTAAAAATTGTTATCGTGTTCCAATTTTGAAAATACTTTTGGAGATTTTTTAGTCGTGCCATAACACTTTTTTAAAATCAAATAAATTTTTTTCCCGAAATACACCCCGCCCTTCTTAAAAAGGTATGTTGTGAACTTTAGTGGTTTTTATTGGGCTCTCCAATGCAAAAGACCGCCGCATTCCGCGACTTTATTTACTTTCTCTTGTTGATATAATTACATTGCAACAACCACATAAAGCAAACAGGAGTTCCAATAGTATTTTATTTTTGTCAACTAAATATTTTCTTTATTTGTTGCTTTTGTTATTATGTATTTGCTCGGCTCGCGAACAACCAATGCGAGCAGAGCCATCTTGTCAATAGTAATATTGCACAATTTTTTTCTATAAAATTTGTTTATTTTGCCTATTGTATTCATCCTGAAACGTGCTATAATATAATTAAAGAAAGGGAAGGATAAAAGAAAGCGAGGTAAACATTATGAAGAAAAAACATTTTGAGTATAAAGGTCAAATGATTAACTATTATAATAAAGTAAAGAACAATCCAAAAGTTAAAATGTGTTGTTACTATTTTGGAGCTGATGAGGGTTATACAGTAGAATGGTGCTACTAAGAGCCTGAGTTAAGAGCAAGAGTAAAAGAATAAAAAGTTGCAAGAAAAGACTTGACAATGTAAAGCTTTAGTGTTATAATAAATACATAGAAAAGAGATAAGCACAACAAGAGCAAACAGAAAGAGGTTGAATATTATGATAAAAGAATATCAAGTGACATTAGTTTGTAGTACAGGACAGTATAAGCCAGTTAGTTGCATTGTTAAAAAAGATGATAATAAAATCGCGGAAGTCGGTCAAGACGCTTTTAAGGCAGAGTTAAAGAGAGATGGAGTGATTAAAATTTGTCAAAAAAGATATTGGACAAATGCAGATTTAAAAAAGTATTTTTATACAAGAGTAAAAATCAGAGAGTATGATAAAGAAAAAATTGAAAAAGAGAATGCCGAGAGGTATGAGCGTATTAAGAAAGAGCGTGGGTGGGCTTAACCCACGCAAAACTTTCTAAAAAAATGCTTGACAACGTAACACTTTGATGGTATAATAAAGGTATAAAGAAAGGAAAGAGAGGTAAAAGATTATGACAAGAGAAGAGATGATGGATAATGTTATTAGAAAGTTTGGTTTTGAGGTAAAAGAAACTATTAGTTTTTGCAGAATGTATGAACGCGGAAACGTCGCTAATGAGCGCATTGAGGCGAGATACAAAGAACTCATGGAGCGGTAATTCCGCTCTTTTTTGATTTTTAAAATAATTTGTGTTATAATAATATTATAAAAAGAATAAAGGAAGGAGCAAGCCGATGAACAAAGTAAGCCTTAATGAATTAGCGGCATTGACCTTGGTACTTGGTAACGTGTCAGTAAAAGAGCTGATACAAAATGCAATGAAAAGCTTTGCAGAAGATAATAATACTAAGTCACAAGATAATGCAAACATTTGTTCACAAGCTATTAATACATTCTTAATGTAATGCTTGTCAGCCGTTCACAATTGTGAGTGGCTCGGTTCGCTCTAAGGATACAGTATTTCAGGTATTTTTTCTTGGGAATTGGATAAAAGCTCGATAGAGCGACGTTCCCGCAATTCAATAAAAAAAGTTTTAAAAATCTATTGACAACTGAATAAGAAAGTGCTATAATGTATTTGTAAGAAAGAGAAAGAGAGGTATTACAAATGTCAATGTTAGTAACTAAAAAAGAGGGTAAGGAAAGACTTGAAAAGTTTTTAATTGCAAATCAGTATCAGTTTACTATTAAACATTCAGATAGTGGTTGGCTATTTGTAATCGAGTGAAAGAGGGGTAAATAAAATGAGTAAATGTGCAGAGATTTTAGCAATGACAAGAGAAGAAAAAGAAAGAGAAATTTATAAAGAATTTTTCTTTGCGTCTGATGATTACATCGCAGACTTTCAGACTGATTGGGGTCAGATTTATAACACTATTCAAGATTGTGATGGAGATTTAAGTCAAGTGCCTGAACTTTATCTTGAATTGATTATTCGTTGGATTTACGATAACTATGAGAATTAAAATAGTAATGCAGTGAGAGGTTGAAAAACCTCTCATTTTTATTTGGCGGCGCGGTTTTGGCTGTTTCGCGCCGATTTGCGTGTCAATAGTAATATTGCACAATTTTTTGTTGAGATTTTTGTGCAATTTGTACATTGACTTTCTCCCGTAATGTGGTATACTATAATCAAGAAGAGGGAAGAGCAAGAGCCAAGAGTACAGGTAGTAGGTTTCTTGACAAAGAGGTCGATTGCTTCGGAAAGGTTCTTACTTCCCTCGAAATTTTTCAAAAAAATGAAAAAAGGTATTGACAAAATAGGCTCTATGTGTTATAATAAAATCATCAAAAGGAAAGAGGTACAGACAATGAACAAACAGACAATGATTAGAAATTATAGAAAATTTAGTGCGGCAGACGCTTACATTTTAGGTTTTATCTATAAACATCAGGTTTACATGGTAGAGGTTGCGGAAATCATGCCAAGATACATGAGAGTTGAACATGAAAGCTCTAAGAAAGGCGGTTGTGCTAAATTACAGTTAAGACTTCCTAAACAGTATCAAGAACAGTTAATCCGCAAGGGTGCGGTTGCTATCGGTAGCGAAGAAATCTTAAATGGCGAATATAATAAAGGCGTTGAGTTTGAAAGAATTATCTCTGAAATGAATGGTGTTGAATTTAGAGGTAAAGACAATGTTCCTTTCTATGTAGAGGGCGATTTAAACATCAATGGTAAAGAAGTTCAAATTAAATTCAACGGTGCTCAAATAGTAGTTGAAAGAACTTTAAAAAAATTGCAGAAAAGGGCTTGACAAACAAGCCCATACCTGCTATAATAATTATAGAAACGGAGAGAGGAAGGCAACCTCAAAAAGGAAGTCGCAAGTTGACTAAGTAAGACCAAAGTACTCAATGACCCGACCGCATGGTATCCTTGTTATGCGGTATAGAAATGTGAACCAGAGCCCTCAAGTCTGAAGTAAAATGTGGGGATGCTGACAAGGAAATAAGGCTAAAAAGTTTTTAAAAACTATTGACAAACCACAGTGTTTATTGTATAATGTATTTAAAAAGAGAGGTAGAAGAGAATGGAAGAATTAAAAAGCAGAGACATGATTTGGATTGTTATAAACCCTGATAGCACCTACGCAGGAGTTCCTTGTTTAAGCTGGGAAGAAGCCAGAGAGCTTGCTGCACAAAAAGAAGGACGAAGAATTTTTAATGTAGACCCAAATGAAGAAGATGTAACAGACCATCCCAATGGACTTATTTAAGAAAGCCGAAAGGCTTTCTTCTTTTTGGCGTGCCGCTTTCTGTCGCCGTGGCACGAATTTTCTATTATAACACAGGTTGCAACTTTTGTCAAGAGAAAAATACGAAAATAATACACAAATCCGCATCCCGAAATTTGTGTATTTTGTCTATTGCTTTTGTACGGGTGTTGTGGTATTATAATTATAGAAAGAGAGAGGTACTACACAAAAGAAAAAAAATAAAAAATTTTTTCAAAAAGGTATTGACAAACATCAAAACATAATGTATAATTTAATTAAAGAAAAGGAAAAGAGAGGTAATAAAAATGATGAACGAAAGAACAAAAGTTTTAGTATTTGATATGGATGGTACAATCGCTGACCTTTATGGTGTGAATGGTTGGTTAGAAGATTTAAGAAGTGAGAACACAAGACCTTATACAGAAGCAAAACCAATGTATGACATGGATACTCTCGCAAGTATTCTCGGCTTACTTAGATACAATGGTTGGACAGTGGTTATTACAAGTTGGCTTGCTAAAGATAGCACAAAAGAATATGATGAAATGGTTAGACAGGCAAAAAGAGAATGGCTTGCAAGATACCAGTTTCCTTATGATGAAATCCACCTTGTAAAGTATGGCACAACAAAAGCCAACTGTACAAGAAGAAAAGGCGGTCGCCAGATTTTAGTTGATGATAATGAAAAAGTTCGCAAGGGTTGGACACTTGGCGAAACAATCAATGCAAATGAAAACATCATTGAAAAGTTAGTTGAATTGTTAGTGGCTGAATACGAGTAAGCCACTAACAAAAAGAAAAAAGTAGTTGACAAGTCATGAAAATGGTGCTATAATAAAAATACAGAAAGAGAAAGAGAGGAAATAAAAATGAAAGTTGATTTAGGTCAAAAAGGTGGCAAAAAAATTACAACATTAAAATGTGGAGATTGTTTCTTGGCACAGAGAACCGCAGACAAAGGAGAAGGGCTTTATATGATTGTAGATTCAAAGTCAGGACTAACTTATTCAAAACCGCACAGTATTTTTGCAGTAAATCTTGAAAGTGGTCAATTGAGAGTTTTTGATAATCAAATTGTAATTTCTCCAATTGAATGTTCGGTAAAATTTAGTTAAAAAAGTAGGGAGCATTTCTGCTCCCTTTTTTCTGTCGCGGCGTGCTCGCTCCTCGCACGCCGAATTTTCCATTATAACATACATTGGCAATTTTGTCAATTGACATTTCGCACAAAGATTCTTCTAACGGGCTCCCGCAATTCAGCATTTTGCACAAAAATAAAAATTTTTCAAAAACCGCTTGACATTTTGCTTTTGTAGATGTATAATAAATTTAGAAAGTGAGGTAAAAACTATGAAAAATGCTTACAAGCGTGAAACTGTAGTTGGCTTTACTTGTTATGATATTAACGCAAAATGTGTACACAATAAGCACAGAGCCAAAGACGCAAGAATGATTATTAGAATTGCAAGAAGAAAAAATAAAATAAAATTAAAAATAATGCTTGACAATTCAGACTTTGAATGATATAATAAATACATAAGTTAAGGAAAGAAAGAGGTAATCAAACAATGGCAAGAAGAAAAGAAATGTATTTAGTAATTGACACAGAAACCGCAAACAGTATTGAACAGCCTTTACCTTATGATATTGGCTATGCAGTATGTGATAGATTTGGTCACATTGTTTTAGAAAGAAGTTTTGTAGTGGCTGAAATCTTTTTAGACCATAAAGAAATGATGAAAAGTGCATATTTTGCAAAAAAAATTCCTCACTACTGGGAAGATATTAAAAATGGCACAAGAGAAATCAAGTCCATTTTCAATATTCGCAAACAGATTAAAGAGGATATGAAAAAATACAGAATTAAAAAAGTCGGTGCTTACAATATGGCTTTTGACAAAAGAGCATTAAACAATGTAATTAGATATTGTAGTAAATCTTTAATTAGATGGTTTTTCCCTTTTGGCACTGAATTTTTCTGTATTTGGTCTATGGCTTGTCAAGTCTTACTCAATAGTACATCATACATCAAATTTGCTTTACAGAATGGCTTAGAGAGTGAGGCTGGCAATATTCAGACTTCTGCCGAGGCTTGTTATAAATTTCTGACAAATTCAGTTGATTTTGCAGAAGAACACACAGGTTTAGAAGATGTCAGAATTGAAATTGATATTATGGCAAAATGTTTTTCAACTCATAAAAAAATGGATAAAAATATAAATACTTCTTGTTGGCGGTTGCCACAAAGAAAAAGAAAGGAGTTAGATTTGCGGAAAGTGCTTGCATAAAGCAAACACTTGTTCGCTACGTAACTTGAATAAATTTTAATAAAAATGGTTGACAAATTCGCCCTAATGTGATATTATAATTATAGAAAGAGAGGTAAACAAAATGGCAAAAACACTTGAACAATTAGCAAAAGATATTTTTAAAGAATGTAAAGTCGAGGGCGAGGAAGTTACAATGGAAGAAGCCCTTGAAATGGCAAAAATGGAACTTGGTGCAAAGGAGATTAAAAACTATACACAAGCAACAATTGAAAAGAAAAAGACTAAAAGAGAAATAAAACCAGATGAAGAAAAAGTTAGACTGATGGAACTTTTTAACTATTGTCTGTTAGAGCCTGATAGAATTGATGATGATTTACCTTTTAAAATTGAAAATGTGTTTGTAAAAAATGCACAAAAAGAAATTGTTTTTAATGTCGGCGAAAATGAATACTCCCTTACTTTAACTAAGCACAGACCACCCAAAAAATAGGGTGGTCTTTTTGGCGGCGCGCCTTCATTCGACTCGCGCCGAATTTGCCTAACCTTTTAGTATAGCACATTTTTTGTTCGCTGTCAAGTAGTAATTTTAACCAAATCTAGCTCCCGAAATTTGGGCATTTTTCCGACTTGCAATTTTTAAAAAATAATGATATAATAAATACATAGAAAAGGAAAACAACAAAAACACCACTTCAAAAAAAATAAAAAAAAATGAAAAAAGTTGTTGACAAACCTTTTCAAGTATGTTATAATAAATACATAAGAAAGAGAAAGAGAGGTAACAAAAATGAGTAAGGTAGAATTTTTAAGAAAGTATCGCAATGACTATGCTTTTAGAGCCGAGTGCAAGGCTAAGGGGATTAAGGTTATTCAGGACAATGTAATCTTTTTCAACCCTGATGGTACTGTTAAGGCGGTGGCAGGAGCTTACATTAAGTAAGCCCACCACAAGAAAAAAAATAAAAAAATTAAAAAAACTATTGACAATTAAATAAAGAAATGTTATAATAATAATGTAAAGAAAACAAATAAAAAATTCAAAGAAAGAAAGAGGTAATGATTATGGCAAATTCTAAGATGACTAAGAAAGATTGGTTCGCAACTATCAGAGCAATGGTTGAGGGTTCTGGCAATGAAAGAGAAGATGAAATTTTGGCTTTCATCGACCATGAGGTAGAATTGTTGGAGAAGAAGTCCAGCAAGAGTGGTCAGACTAAGACACAGAAAGAGAATGTCGAGGTTATTGCAAAAATTGAAAATGCGTTGCGTGAAGTTGGCAAGGCAGTGACTATCATTGAACTTCAGACTGCTTCCGAGGAAATGAGTGCATACTCTAATCAGAAGTTGTCTGCCCTCTTGAAACAGATGGTGTCTAAGGGTACTGTTGTCAGAACAGAGGACAAGAAAAAGGCTTACTTCTCCCTTGCGGAGTAAGCCTTGCCCCAAAAGGTAAATAATGAATAATAGTGAGCCGCCTAAGTCTATTTGATTGGGCGGCTCGCGCACTGCCCTTGCGAGCCGATTTGTGTAACTTGTATAGAATGTGAGATTTTTAACGAGAAAGTTTGTGAAATATTACTACTTGCATTTATCCCGAAATGGTGCTATAATTTAAACATAGAAAGGAAAGAGAGGTAATTCAAATGGATACAAACTTATTAGTAATTTTTATCATCTTAAATATTTTAAATGTTATTATTCAGACAGTAAAATCTTTGGCAACAGTTAAATGCGGTAAAGGGGTCGCCGCACTTGTAAATGCAGTTGCGTATGGTCTTTACACTATTGTTACAGTTTATATGTTATGTGAACTTCCGCTGATGTGGAAAGCAGGTATTGTTGCTCTTTGTAATTTAGTTGGTGTGTTTGCAGTAAAATGGGCGGAAGAAAAGGCTCGCAAAGATAAACTTTGGAAAGTTGAATTAACTGTAAAGAACTTTAGAACAGATGTTCTTCATAAAGAACTTACTGAAATGAACATTCCGCATAATTACATTGAAAATGTAGGTAGTTACACAGTATTTAATATTTATTGTGCAACGCAAAAGGAAAGTGCTTTTGTTAGAGATTTAGCACAGTATCATAAAGCAAAATTCTTTGTGAGTGAAAGTAAAAATCTTTAAAAAGTAGTTGACAAACAAAAGAAACTATGATACAATAATTATAGAAAAGAGAAAGAGAGGTAGCAATTATGACAAGAGTTGTTTATGTAGTAGGAGAAGAAAAGATTACAAGTTATGCAAAGGCTAAGGCAAGAGCAAATGAAACAGGTTTAACAATGAAAACCACCTATGAGCCTATAATTGAACAGTGTGCGGTTGACCCTAACTTAGTGGCTCGAAGAATGAAAGCCATTAGAGAAAAAGCCCAGCAGAGAAAGAGCCATTAGGCTCTTTTTTTGTCGCGCCGCGCATGACCCTTGCGCGGCGAAATCTCCATTATACCACACCCTGGGAAATTTGTCAAGTGAAAAGTTGCACAAAAATCTGGGTTTAAATCTCCCGAAATTTGTGCAAAATCCCATCTTGTATTTTTTCAAAAATTATTATATAATATAATTACAGAAAGGGAAAAGAAAAGAAATGGTAAGTCAATCGCCACTTCAAAAAAAATAAAAAAGTGTTGACAAATAAAAAATCTTATGATATAATAAATACATAAGAAAGAGATAACAAAAACATTTTAAAAAAAAGAAAGGTTGGGTTTGATTATGGCAAATTCTAAAATGACAAAGAAAGATTGGTTTGAAGTAGTAAAGGGTATTGTTGTTGCAAGTGGCGACGCAAGGGTTGATGAAATGGTTGCATTTATTGACCACGAAGTTGAGTTGTTGAATAAGAAGTCTGTAAAGTCTGGTCAGACTAAGACACAGAAAGAGAATGTCGGTATTATGGACACTATCAAGGAAGTTTTGGTTGATATGGGTAAACCTGTAACCATTACTGAAATGCAGGCTGATGAAAGACTGGCTGGTTTTAGTAATCAGAAGTTGTCTGCACTGGTAAAACAGTTAGTGGCAAAGAATGAGGTTGTAAGAACCGAAGATAAGAAAAAGGCATTTTTCTCTATCGCCTAAGAGGTTGGGGCTTTTGCCCCACTTCTAAGGGTGTGTAACTCAATGGTAGAGTAATCGGCTTTTAACCGATAGGCTGAGGGTTCGAGTCCCTCCACACCCATTTAATTTCTATATGTTTGACCTCCTTTCCTATGGGTGCGAGTAAAATCGCACCCAAAACTTTTTTAAATTTCTTATTGACATTTTTAAATTTTTTTGATATAATAATAATAGAAAAAAGGAAAGAAAAGAGGTTTGATATTATGAAGTATAATTTGAATGGTAAAACAATCAACATTCCCGATACTGATATTGAAAGAAGTATGAAATGTCTTGAGATTTCCAAAGATGAGGCTATTCAAATGTGGCTTGAAGATGAAGGCTATTTGGAAAATGAGGAACAAGAGGAACTTTGTCGCAAGGCTAAAGAAAATCGAGTAACCGCAACAATTCATCAGGCTAAAGCAACAGAGCCAAAAAAGAAAACTCAAAAGGAAAGAGTGCGGAAAGAAAACCCAACAAAAGAAAAAGTAATCGCGGAAACCGCCGAAATGTTGCGACAATTTGCGGATAATGTGCAAATTTTGAATGTTGGCAAGTTAATTTCCTTTGAATTAGATGGAAAAAAGTTTGAATTTGACTTAAAACAGAAAAGAGAGCCTAAAAAGTAGGCGGAAATGGGGCAGTTTTTGTGCAAACTGCCCTAAAATTGCATAAAAATGAATGAAAATCAGCAAAATTCACAAAGTTTTGCTGATTTTTTTGTGCAAAATTACTACTTGACTTTTAGGCGGAAATGTGCTAAAATTGGCGGGCCGATGTCTTTAGACATGGCCCGAACCCCAGTTCTCCGCACCTATATGCAATTTTTCCATAGTTGTTTGACCTTTAAATTCTTTCGCCCAGAATCCCGTAATATGGCACCCGCCGCCATTTGTTTGAACTTTACTTTTATAAAAAAATATATTATAATATTAAAAAAAGACTTTTTTAAAACCGCAACAAAATTAGCCACGAAAATTTTAGCACTTTTCATACTTTCTTCCATCTTTCCACGAAAACCTTATCCAAGCAAAATTTGAAGCAATCCACATCCTTTACTAATAGCAAACTTCTCATGCCTCTCTCATTTGAATTTTATAAAAATTTTTGATATAATATTTATATAAAGAAAAGAAAAATATTAAGAAAGGGTTGGCGCCCGCACACCGAGGCCGCCGCACTATGTAAAATGGAAAATATGAATACAGTTAAAGATATGCTAAAGAGTGGAATTGCACCAGAGGAACTTATGGCTAATCTACAAAAGGAAATTGCTGACGCTCAGGCAGAATTGAGTGGGGAAACCGCGAATATTGATGAAGTAAGAGCAGATTTAGTAGATGCTATGCTTGATTATGTTGTTGCTCTTGGCTTAATTGAAGAGAACGACATTAACGATGAAGATGTAGAAATGCTTACCGAGATGCTGAAAAATGCGGAAGAGGAAATGATGGCTCAGGTTAAGTTTTTGACAATGATGAAGAATGTGCTCGGCAAGAGCATGGAAATTAAGAAGGCAGAGACTGCTCCAGTAAAAGAGCCTCAGGTTGATTCTGATGCAATTTTAAGAAACTTCTTGAGAGGCTTGAAGTAATAATATAATAAGATAGGGAAACAAGAGGAAGAGATGACGAAAGTCATCTCTTTTTTTTCTATTGCAGAAACGATAAGGAATGAGGAAAAGTAGAATAATACTAGGTACCGGTCGCACCACCTCCACAATTTTCATAATTTCTTACAATTTCTTAACTTTTTCACATTTCCTATATTTTTATTTTCCGCAACTTTTCACTTCCCACCTACTTATTAACTCTATAACCATAATATGTTTCTTTATATTCATCTAAATAATTAATAAGTCTTTGTCTTTCTTTTTCTTTCTCACTAACCTTTTTTAAATATCTAATAACTTCTCTAATTTCATCTTCGCTATATCCTACCGCATCCATAGCCCTTTCCGCAAAAATATTAGTATTTAATACTCTTTCAACTATTTCTTTTTTATAATCATCATTTCCAATAACTTCATCAACTATTGCAACTTTAGCTCTTTGCCCTCTACTTACTTTTTTGGTTAATGACTGATTACTTGTAGCAATCAACCTTTTCACAACCTCTTCACTACTCTTTAATATCGCTGAACAATGTCATTTTCCAAAAATTCTAACTCTTTTTCCATTTTTCTTTCTCTTCCTAGTGGTTTGCAAATTGCAAACCACTTTTTCAAATCATTTTTATAAAGGTTCCTTGCCCTTAAATTTTAAAAATGAAATTTAAAAAACAAAAGCCCCAATTACAAACTAAAACAAACTATTCACCTGATAACTCCGTATAATACTTACCTATTAATTGCGCAGTATCTTTTTTCCATTCACTTACAAACATTTTATTACCACACCAAGGACATTTTACATAGCCTCTTAAAGTTTCCCCTTTTTCAGTTTGCTGTAAACAAACTGATATATCTTCATTCTCAAAAGCAGAAAGATTATTACACTTACTACATCTAACTGCTTTAACAAGCGGCTGCCTGCCCGCTTTTCTTTGCTTATTATATAAACCTTCTAAATTACTAACTCTTAATCCATTTACTTTCATATTATCACCACATAGCCATTTCATTTAAAGTTTTCAAATCACTTCTCTTTAAAGTGCATAAAGATTTAACTTTCTTAATGGATTTTTCAAACTCATCCCCAAATAAAGCTTTCTTTAATAATTTAATATCATCTTTTAATTCATCAATAGTAGAAATAGATGCGGAAACTGCATTGCTATACTCTGCAACTGAACCTATCGCACCATCCATTGACACCGCCGCACAATTATATGTAGTAGCCACACTCCTATCAAAACTATCCCATCCATTAGATATATACTTTCTATCATTCATTCTATTCTTCTCTCCCTATTAAACAATCCATATTAAAATCAACCCTTGGTCTTTCTATATAAAATATACCTTCTTTATTATAAAAACAAGTTATATTACATTCTTTAAATAATTTATATAATTTTTCATTATTTTCATTCAAATCTTTTAATCTTTTATATAAATCTGCTTGTTCTGTAACAGTCAAAGATATAATTTTTAATTCTTTATTTTGAAAATATTCCTCTAAAATAATATTTCTAATAGCATTTTTCCACTCTTCTCTTATTTTATTATATTCTTTTCTTGCTTCTTTCATTTTTTCTACAATTTTATTCATTTTTATCTCCTTAAAATCTCGGGCCGCCCTAAAAGGAAACTTGCTTGAAGCGATAGCGTAAAGCAAGGTTTCCTTGCCTTTTCGTTGTTTTGCGTAAGCAAAACTACGAAATTTCCCTTATATTTATAGGTTTTCGTGTGTTTTCGTAATCTACTAAAACTGTACGAAAATATTCTTGCAAAAACACGAAAACTTTTCGTAGAATTTTCGTAGTTTTAATATAATTCTACGAAAACTTATCTAAATAATTAGGATTCTTTCTATTTTTCCAACCCTCTGTGCTATATAAAGTATCTTGCAAAAACACGAAAACTTTTCGTAGAATTTTCGTAGTTTTAATATAATTCTACGAAAACTTATCTAAATAATTAGGATTCTTTCTATTTTTCCAACCCTCTGTGCTATATAAAGTAGTAGTTGGAATATTTAATTCCCTAGCTATTTCCGCACCACTTTTACCTTCTATATTAAACATTTTCCAAATTTCTGCGTGATTTTTATCTGAAGGTCTTCCGCCTTTTTTACCCTGTTCAACCATTCCTTGATACTTCTCTTGCATTAAATCTATTTGAGGTAGTAACCAATCTAAATGTGAATTAACTAAATTATCATTACTTTCTTCAAAAATTTCAAAAATACCATAATCTAATATTTTTGCACAAATTTCTTTATACTGCTCTTCATTGGTTCTCTTTTTTATCCTCTCTAACCAATCTTTCATTACAACCATTTTATCCATAGATTACTCCTTTCCTAGAAGTCTATCAAAGTCTTCTGTAAAAGTTTCATCTCTTTCAAATACCCACGCGGAAAGGTCGCTTCTACGCGGATTTGGACCAGTTGAAACAACTTTATGACCTAACTTTATTAATTCCATAGCTAAGTCCATTTTATAAACCATTACATATTTAGATTTTCGCTTTGTCATTGTCTAAATCTCCTTATTCGTCTTCGTCTAATTCTTCATACTCTATCTCATATTCTGTATATTCTCCTCTACCCCATTTAGTAAGAATAATTCCATGTTTTGCGAGATTTTCTTGAGTTCGTTTAAAATTTCTATATATAGTAAGTTCAGACTTACCTAATTGCTGTGCTACTTCTTTTAATGTCATATTTTACTCCTTTCAATCTGATACTATATATAAAAAATATTTTAAACACTTTGTTTATTTTTGTCCTCAATTTGTTGAAAAATTTTCGTTAAAATCCGTAAGGAATGACATTTTATTCGTTTTTATAAAGCGTCTAAATTTTATGTACCCTACTTAAAAGAATGCGGAAAGCATAGCTTTAAAGCTCTTTAATCGAGGTCTTCCGCGTCTATTTCAATTAATCGTGGTAAAGCTGTACAAGGTCGAATAATACAATTAATAATATCTTCATCCATATCTTTTTCAACAATAGCAAAAGTAACTTTTGCTCCTCTGCAGCTATCACTGGCTTTAAACTGTTTCACCCAACCGCCAGAATTTAATTCCATCCAACTGCCTTGCTTACTATAACATATTCTTGCTATATGACCAAAAGGTTGTTCATTTTCAATTTGTTTAAAAACTTTATCTGCCCACTCTTTATGTTTATAAAATATACCAACTTTAGGTACAAACCAATGACTTAAATTCATTTATTCTTTCTCCTTAATCATGATATCCGCAACAATTAAACCTCTTTAATTCATCCATAACCTCTGGAAACGCGGAAACCTTGCTTTCAAGCTCTTCCATTCTGGTTTCTAAGTTACTTTTATCCATGCCTGCCGCGATAGTTTCTAATGCAACAACCACCCTATTTAATAATTCTCTTTCTTTATCTGAAAATTTAATTTCTTGCATAATCATTCTCCCATCATAATTTTATATTTATCTATATAAACAGAATCTTCATCTGATAATTTTCCAATACCCATTCTTAATTTACCTAAATAAATTTCTTGAGTATCTTTTATAAAATATAAAGTATTATCTTTAATATTTTTAGCTTTATTGAATTGTTCTTTTGTTGAACATAAAACAAATAATACACTATTCCCTGCTATTGATGCCATTTCTATTTAAAATCCTTTCTTTATTACTTATATTTTATCAAAATTTTAGATAAAAGTCAAATAGATTGCCCGCGCCGCCAACAATCGCATTCACAAACATAAAACCGCCTTTGATTTTTCTTTCTTGAATTTTAATAAAAAATATAATATAATATTTATATAAGAAAGAAAGAGGTATTCATAATGGATATAAAAGAAGTTGCCCAAATTTGTCATACAATAGCAAAAGAAAATAATTTTATTTTAACTTGTCCAATTACTACAAATGGACGATTCACAAGATGTTTAGGTAGAGTTACTTATTCCACGGAAGGTGAATTAGAAAAAATAGAATTTTCAAAAATGCTATTAGAAAGCGGCACTTCTGTTCAAATTATGGATACTATTAAACATGAAATGGCTCATGTTTTAGTTGGACCTAAACATGGTCATGATGATATGTGGCGAGCTATGGCTATTAAACTTGGAGCTAGTCCATCCACCTGTGTTGAAGACGCGGAACAGGTATATGCAGTTCCTGATGAAAAACTTTTTAAATATACTATTTATTGCAATGAATGTGGTAAATTAGTAGACAGAAAAAGTAGAGCCTGCACAACTACAAGATTTCCAGAACGATATAGAACTAGATGTTGTAATGCAACTTTAAAAGTACAGCAAAATTGGTAAAGAGAGGTTATTGAATGAGAGCAATAAATACAGGAAATATTTATCGAATCTATGATAATTCAATGAAAACTTATGATAGCCTTCCAGCAAGAGCTTACACAGTTTGTTTTGATAAACAGACTGGTTTTTATTTAGAGGGCTATTCTGATATTGAAATTAAAGAAAAAACTTATGGCGTTCATGAATCCAAAGTAACAAAAGTATTAAACGCATTTAAACAGTTTAATCGTAATCTTGGTGTTATTTTGAGTGGCGATAAAGGCATTGGTAAGTCTTTATTCTCTAAGATGCTGGCTAAATCCGCTATAGAGCAAGGAATCCCGCTCTTAGTAGTAAACACATATTACCCTGGCATTGCAGACTATCTTGATTCAATCGAGCAAGAGGTTATGATTTTATTTGATGAATTTGACAAGACTTTCGTATCTAAAGAACAAGGTCCATCCCCACAGGCAGAGATGTTAACCCTCTTTGACGGAATTGCTCAAGGGAAAAAGCTTTTTGTAGTTACTTGTAATAATCTTCGCGGACTTAATGATTATTTGGTCAACAGACCTGGTCGTTTTCATTATCATTTTGCATTTAATTATCCTACAGATGCGGAAATTACTGAATATCTTCAGGATAAATTACAAGAGCAGTATTACAAAGAGATTACTAAAGTAATTTCATTCGCTCATAAAATTAATCTTAATTATGATTGTCTTAGAGCTATTGCTTTTGAGTTAAATAACGGTGATACTTTTGAAGAAGCTATCAAAGACTTAAATATTCTTCATATTGAATCTGAAAGATATGACTTAACTTTATATTTCACTAATGGTGAATCTATGAAGATGAGAAATATCTATCTTGATATGTTTAGTGAAGATGAAGTTAGTATTGATTTTGAGGACTCTAAAACTTATGATGAGATTATTGAATGTGCTTTTGTTCCTGCGGATAATATTTATGAATTTAATCGTGGCGGAGTTATTATTCGCGGAGAGGACCTTAAAGTTAAAATAGCTGAGTATTATAAGACTTCAGAGGATGAGAATGATAAAGCTCTTTATGCTAAATACTCTCAGATGAAAGCTGATTACTTGCTTATTCGTAGACAAAAGGAAAAGAGTATTCATTATACAGTGTAGCGGTAATCGTAGGTCCATGGCAACATGGACCGAACTCCCGCCAAGAAAGGAAAAATAAACGTTAGAAATATTGGAATTAATAATTTTATTTGCTATTATAATTTTATGTATTTTACATACGATTTTTGTATGTACGGCATATAAAGTAGAAAAACCAAAGCCTCTATGGATAGCAAAAACAGTTTGTGATATAACTATTATTTTTGCCTGGTTTATAGTTGCTATTATAAATATTGTAACTAAAGACACATTATGGTTAATTATTTTAGATATATTAAATATATTAATTTGGATACCGAATGCAATAAGTGATTTCAAAAGAATTAAAAGGCTGAGCTAATCCTCAGCCTTTATTTTTATAAAAAATTATGATATAATTTATATATAAATAAGGAAAGAAGGTATGAAAAATGATGAATGAAAGATTAATCGCGGAAGCAGTTAAAATTGTAGTTGATTATTTTGAAGCTGAAGGTATTTATGAAGCTACTAAAACTATTGATGCAAGAACAAGACAGTGGTATAATCATACTGAAATTGTAGAGGCTCAGCAGTTGGCGGCAGTTGTGATTTCTGGTGACTTCACTCCAGGTATTACAATTAAAGAGATTCAGGAAATTGAAAACTTCTTCTTTCCTGTTGAACCTATTGAATATGGCAATTTTCATATTGCTGAAATTGAAGAGGCGTTACATGACGCAGAATGGTGGAATTAATGAAAATGCATCAGATTTTTATTTTCATCGGTTTAATGCTTAATTTATTTTTAATTGCGATTTGCACTATAATTGGAGGCGGCTTTATAATTAATGCTATTTTTAACATTCCAATTTGGATTGGCACTGTAATTATAGTAGGTATTGAATTTGGTTTTATGTGTTTATTTATATATATTGCAGAACATGATTTATAAGAGAGGGTAATAATATGACAAAAATGGAGTGGCTTACAGCCCATGGTTTTAATGAAGATGGCATAACTTATTGTGTATATGGTGATGATACTTATTCAATTAAAAATTGGTTAAAAGAGCAGGGTTGTAAATTTGACCCTATTTTTAAGTGGCATTGCGGGAACCCGATTGAAATGCTAGAAGGCTATAAATTACTTGCCATTTCTTACTCTGATTTTATGGAATGGGATGAAAAAGATTCTGCAATGTTATATTACGAAGATGCTAAAGCTAAAATAGAAAGAAAATTTCAAGAAATGCAAGAGCCTTCCACAGCAGAATTTTATGAAGGTGAAATTGGAGAAAGAATCCGTAATGTAACTGCGGTTTTCAAGTCTCATCGCGGATTTAACGGAAAGTTTGGATACACTAACATCTTAACATTTGAAACAGAAAAACATTGTTTGGTATGGTTTACTGCAACAGAACAAGATTTAAAGGTTGGTGATACTGTAGACATGACCTTTACTATTAAAGCTTTTCAAGAATTTAGAGGAGTTAATACTACTATTGTTACTAGATGTAAAATAAATAAGATTGGGAACTAGAGTCCCAATCTTTTTTTTATATAATTCCAATTAATCTTATCATAATCAGTGTATGATATTCTAATAAGTTTTATATTATTACTTTGACACCATCTATTTTTGTAATTATCATGTTGTTTTACTTTTAATAAATTTTCTTTAGTGTTCCAACCATATCCGCTTGCTTTAAAATGCTGCTCTCCGTCATATTCAATTAAAATATTATAATCAGACAAATAAAAATCAAACCTGGCTAATGCATTAGTGTCTTTAAATCTACAAGTTTCAAAAGTTTTTTGAGTTTCAAATTTAATATTATTTTCTTTTAATATTTGAGAAATTAAATATTCTCCTTTAGATTTTCCTAAACATCCACAAGATAGAGAAATTCCTTGAATTAAAGAAGATGATGCTACGCTTTTTATTTGCCCACATTCACATTTGCATATCCAATAAGTATGATTATTTTTATCTTTATCTCTTTTTAAAACAGTAAATTTACCAAAAGTTTTTCCAGTTAAATCTTTTAAATTATTAGCAGCTTTTTCTTTTTGCAAGCATCCACAAGATTGAGTTTCATTAAAATGGTCTGCAGTAACAATAGTATAGTTACCACAATCACATTTACATACCCACTGAACTCTTTCTCTTCCGTTTTTAGCAACATGATTATTTGTTCTATATAAAGCAGTTAATTTTCCAAATTTTTTATTTGTTAAATCTTTTGCTTTTCCTATTTTTATTTTAGGATATGTGTTTATCAATGTTTTATTCCTCCTTATATTTTATAGTATAGTTAGCTTTTTTACCTTGCCCTTCTTTAATAAGAATAATTCCTTTTTTTAAAAGATTTTGTTGAGTTCTTTTAAAACTTGTAGTTAAAGTAATTTCACTTTTACCTAATATTTTACACACTTCATTTAATGTCATGTTTTTATTTCCTTTCTATTTTTTCTATTATTATATACAAAATGTTTATACAAAATGTATAAATCTTGTCCAAAATCTTTCTTTGTATTTTTTTAAAAAATATGTTATAATAATATTATAAAGAAAAATATTGTTATAAGGAGATGCCTATGGTAACTCAAAATATATTAGATTTATTGGAATATTGTATTTTCGATGGGGAATTAACAGAAGAAAATTTTGAATGGAAGATTATTGATAATTTACCAAAGGATTTTTCTTATGATTATTTTCATGGAGTAAGTAAATGTGTTATTATCCCTAAGGGTGCGGAATATGTAATTAAAATTCCATTTACGGGCGCCGAGGAAGAAGATGAATATTGGGATGATGAGCTTGAAGAATATGTAAATGAAGGTAGAAGATATTGGGATTATGAGTATTCTCGTTTTGGAGAAGGTTGGAATTACTGTGAAGCAGAAGTAATTTTGTATCATAAAGCAAAATCTCAAAATATAGAAAAAATTCTTTGTAAGCCAAGGTTTATAGGTAAAGTTGGCGGACATCCAATTTACATTCAAGAGCGTGCAAAATGTTTTTGTTTGTGTTCTAATAAAATTTATACCATTGATAGAACTTCAAAAACAACTAAAAAATGCAAAGAGAAAGGTTATATTGAATTTAATTTAACTTGGCAAACTGATGTATTAGAGTATTATGGTTCTAAAACATTCGATAAAATTATGAAATTTTTAAATGATGAATATATCACAGACGATTTGCATGATGCAAATATTGGATATATTGGTAACAGACCCGTTATATTAGATTATTCAGGTTGGTGGGACTAAAAAGGAGAAAAAATGTTTACTGGAAGTTTTACAAATTATAATGGTCAAATACTTGATTTGGTTAATAGTGAAAAAGACATAGATAAGCTTTGTGATTTAATTAAAGGCAACTTAATGTGGCACATAGAAAGGGCAGAAAGTTCTCGTAAAGCTGCTATGGAAGCTCGTGAAGAAGCTTATGCATCAGAAGAAATGCAAAAGATGAAGAAAAGATTAAAAGAAATGGAATCAGATTATTATCGCGGTTTTCCAATTTCAGAATCTGAATCTAAAGCAATTTCAGAATGGAAGAAAGAGCATGATACCAAAGAACACCGCAATCCAAATCAATATCATGGATGTAGTGGCGGAGGATATTCATATGAATTTTATCCAACTGCTATCGGAACATCTGGCGTTTGTATTTGCGGTACTTGTCGCAGACTAGCAAGAGATGCCGCGTATAAAACAGGTAAATATGATGCTGAAGCCTATAAAAAGTATATGAAAGACCATAATGGAGAATTTGAATTTCAGGAGTTAGGTTAAAAGAGTGCGGGAGCAATTCCGCGCTTTGATTTTATATTAAAAATTTGTTATAATATTTATATAAAGAAAAAAGAGAGGTAATTTTATGAGAGTTTATATTTATGCATGTGAAGGAACTTATGGTGGACTTCATGGAATGAATGAAGTTTGTGTTACAGAAGTAGAAACACTTCAAGATGCAAATGAATATGGTTTAGAGATGGCGGAAAGCGTTATTGATTCTTATGGTCTTTTTGATGAAGAAGAAGATATAGAACCTGAATATATTTGGTATATTTATCCAATCAAGGCAGATGTAGAACTTTCTATTGAAGAACTTGATAGATTGTGTTCAACTCTTGGTGACAAACTTTTTAGAGAAGAATATTGTGAAGATGAAATGTGGGAGGGATAATATATGCTAACAATGCAGGAATATGCAGATAGATTTCAAAGAGAGCATAGAGGAAAAGGCAAAGTTATAAAAGTTACAGATTATTCATTTTGGTGGGAGACTTTACCTGACTTTAAAAACCCAGAAACTAAAACAAAAACTACTGTTTATATGAAAAGTTACTTTATGTAAGGAGGGTTTTATATGAAGAAAATGAAGTTAAAACATATAATTAATTTTCTTGAGTTTACTGCGGATGTAGAAATTTATAACTGGGGCGAAAATATTGATAAAAGTGACCCAGAGGAGCCTTGTTTCGTAGGTGCAGTTATGGATATTCCTTGGTATTTTATGGACTATTATCTTTATTGTCCAAATAGTTATCAGGCTATTGATGTATATAAACCAGAAGATAACAACCATGCTAGATTTTCTATTTGTCTTATTGATGAATTAAAGGAGGATTAAACAATGGCTAAAGTTCGTGAGATTGCGTGTATTCATTATAAATATCATGGATGCTGTGACTTAGGTAAAAATGCAGATTTTTATGGTCACTGTCAGACTTGTCCAACATATAAGAAACTTCCAGGTGCAAAACCTGCTCGTACTGATAATCGTAGACAAAAAATGGATAGAATCCAAAAGAAAGAGAGGTATGATTATTAATGGAAAAATGGTTTAAACAGTTGCTTTGTAAACTTTTTGACCATGAATGGCGGAAAGCAGCTTATAATTATAATGATAGAGATGTTTATGTTTGCACAAGATGCGGTAAAGAGCAACATTTATATCGTGGAAAAAGATATTAAATAAGAAAGAGGAATAATAGATGAAAGTTTTAATTATTGTAGATATGCAGAATGATTTTATCACTGGAGCATTAGGCACTCCTGAGGCGGTTTCCGCAAAAGAAAATATTGTAAATAAAATTTGCAATATGAATGAAGTAGAGGTAGAAAATACTTTTATTTTCTTTACAAGAGACACTCATTATGAAAACTATATGGATACGCTTGAAGGAAAAATGCTTCCTATCCTTCATTGTCAGTTTGAGACCGATGGCTGGGAAATTGATTCTGATATCGCAGTTGCCGCAGATGATTTTGCACAGATTGTTTTTGATAAAATTACTTTTGGTTCCACTGGACTTTTAGAGGAATTAGAGGAACGAAAAGATACTATTGATGAAATTGAAATTTGTGGAGTTTGTACAGATATTTGTGTAATTTCTAATGCTTTACCTATTAGAATGTTATTTCCAAATATGAAGATTACAGTAGATTCTACTTGTTGCGCGGGTGTTACTCCTGAGAAACATGAGGCTGCACTTGAAGTTATGAGAAGTTGTCAAATTGAGGTAGTATAAATGAATAAATGGCTATATCGTCTGGAGGCAACTTCTCCAGACGATGGATTATGGTACAATTCAAGAGGAGAATATCATTGGGGAATTGGCGAGACTAATGGAGAAACTAAATTTTTACCTATGGGTTATGATGAAAGATATAAGAAAGATGGTAAAGATTGGTTTAGTTCATGTAGTAATAAAGAAGACCTTGTTCATTGGTATAGTTTAGAAGATGCTAAATTACTTATTTCTAAGGGTTTTGTTTTTACTCGCTATCTTGCAACAGAATATGTTGAATATGAAAATGAAACTACCTTTATAAAAGAAACAAGTTTAGCTAGAGAAGTGTTAAATATTGAGGATATATGGACAAGTAAGTAATTAAAGTTACTTACTTGTTTTTTATTAAAAAATATATTATAATATATTTATAAAAAGAAAAAGAGAGGAAAGAAAAGAATGAGATTAGGACAAATTGTAACGAGTTTATTAGAAACAGATATGTATAAATTCAGTATGGGACAGGCTATTTATCATCAGTTTTCTGATTATAAGACTACTTGGACTTTCAAATGTAGAAATAAAGATGTAAAATTTACAGAAGAAATGGTTGAAGAAATCAGAGAGCAAATTAAAGCTTATTGCGGACTTCGCTTTAAAGAGGATGAGCTCCAGTATCTTGAAAATATTAAGTGGATTAAAGGTAGTTATGTAGATTTTCTTCGTTTGTGGCAGCCGCGTTATGAAGATTTTGTAATTACAAAAGATGCAGAATGTGGATTATCTATTGAAGCATTTGGCACATGGTTAAATACATCTATGTATGAAATCCCTACTTTAGCTATTGTAAATGAAGTTTATTTTCGTATGCAGTATGATTATGATAAACTAATTAAAGAATTTGAAAGAAAATTAGATGAAAAGATTGAATGGATTGGTATTCATCAAGGTAAATATCATCTTTCTTCTTTTAGTGAATTTGGTTTGCGTAGACGACTTTCTGCGGAAGCTCAGGAAATGGCGGTACAGAAGCTAGCAGCTGCGAAATATTGTAGTTCTCATTTTGTAGGAACTTCCAATGTTTATCTTGCAAAGAAATTTGGTGTAACTCCAGTGGGAACTATGGCTCATGAATGGATTATGTGCGTAGGTCAGGGAAATCATAAGCATAATCCCGCATATTCAAATTGGTATGCTCTTGATGCATGGGTAAAAGAATATGGTGTATTAAATGGTACGGCTTTAACAGATGCTATTACGACAGATACATTTTTAAAAGATTTTCAGCTTACTTATGCAACTTTATTTAGCGGCGTCCGTCATGATAGCGGAGACCCATTTGAATGGGGAGATAAGATGATTAAGCACTATGAGTCTCTTGGAATTGACCCTAAGACTAAAACATTATTATTTAGTGATAGTCTAAACTTTGAAAAAGCAGATAAATTATTCAGATATTTTAGCGGAAGAGCAAAAGTTGCATTTGGTATTGGAACTTATTTGTCTAATGATACAGATGTTCCGCCTTTAAACATTGTTATGAAAACTACTAAATGTAATGGTATGGATGTTGCTAAAATTTCTGATGTAGCTGGAAAAGGAATGTGTAAAAATCCTGAGTATGTTGAATACTTACAGCGTTGCATTGACTGGAGAATGAATAATGACAGATAAACTTCAAATTGTACTTATATTTGGTACTTTCAGTTTAGTAACTAAAGCCCATCTTGCGATGGGCTTGAAAGCTAAAGAAGAATATCCTAATGCCGCAATATGTTATGTACCTGCTCCAATGTCTTATATAAAAGGTTGGAATAAAGATATTATTGCTATTGATGATAATAAAAGAGTAGAATTATTAAAACAGGCGGTTATTCCATTTGGATTTCATGTATCAACAATAGAAATAGATGGTGAAGTGTCTGGTTATACATATGATACAGTTGAATATTTTAAGAAAAAGAAACATTTTGATGAAGTTATTGTAACTATTGGTATGGATAATGTAGAAAAGATTATAGATTGGGAAAAAGGGTTAGAACTTGCTCAAGAAAATACTTTTCTTATTTTTACAAGAGGAATGAAGTTTAATGTAAATGCATTAAAACTTTTAAAAGAAGCTAAAGTGATAGATTTTAATGAATATTCTACATTTTCTTCTTCAGTTGCAAAAATGTGTTATTTCAATAAAGATTATTTTTCTTTAATGGAGATTGTTACGCCAGAGGTTTATATGTATTTAATGGAGGAATATTAATGACAAGAGCAGAAAAACTAACTAAAGATTGTGTACAATGGATAAAAGATTGGTTCGCAGAAAATGGACCTGATTGTAACGCGGTTGTGGGGATTTCAGGCGGAAAGGACTCGACTATTGCCGCAGCACTCTGTGTTGAAGCCCTTGGAAGAGATAGAGTTATTGGAGTGTTAATGCCAGATGGAGAACAGGCTGATATTGAAGATGCTTGGTCTGTTGTTAGATTTTTAGGTATTAAAGGAATTGAAGTTAATATCGAAAGTACAGTATATTCAGTTTATCGTTCCATTGCTACTAAAGTTAAGATTTCTAATCAGACTGAAGTTAATCTTCCTGCTCGTGTAAGAATGGTAACTTTATATGCAATTAGTCAGAGTATAAATGGAAGAGTTGTAAACACTTGTAATAAAAGTGAAGATTGGGTAGGATATTCGACTAGATATGGAGATGGAGCGGGTGATTTTTCTCCTTTAGCAAATATATTGGTTCGTGATGTTTTAGCTATTGGAGATTATTTAAAACTTCCATATGAATTGGTTCATAAAGTTCCTAGTGATGGGTTGTGCGGAAAGACCGATGAAGATAACTTAGGGTTTAGTTATACAGAACTTGATGCTTACATTAGTGGAGAGAGTAAGCCGACACCTGCGATTAAAGATAAAATTGATAGATTGCATAAGCAAAATTTATTTAAGTTACAAACAATTCCAGCTTTTGTACCAAAGGATGTAGAAT
>OJNQ01000070.1_pt1 | contig 71326 bp, 87 predicted proteins | sample 1597621 | NCBI WGS metagenome assembly OJNQ01 (sample SAMEA2452137, study PRJEB22498) | human gut metagenome | reverse complement strand
GGATATGCCGGCCGCCGCTATGCGTCTAACACCACCATTGGGGTTCCTGTGTGTTTTGAAATCAAAGTAGCGAAGAAGTAAAAAAAGGAGATAATCTGATGAGAGATAAAAATTGGAAAAGATTACAAAAGAAAGTAAATAAAGTAGTAAAAGCCATGAATCAAAATGTTTATAATGATGACCTTTGGCTTGGAAGATTTTACGCTCATCAGATTAAAGCTTCTTATTGGAAATTTGAAGATGGGTCTGGTGGAGAACTTCAAGTTTGGTTAGAATTTGTAGATAGAAAAACAGGTAAAACTAAACTTGAAACCATTGATACTTTAGGCAATGAAAGATTTCTTGCCGCAGATATATATTGGAAGATGAATGATTTTATTACTGAATATATTAAAGTATGGGAAACAGAAGACCCGCGTAAAGATAAAATTGATTTTAGAAAATAAATAATAATGGTCAAAATTATAAAATATCTTTATATTGGTTTTTATATTACTTAGTAGAAAAATATAAACCAATATAAAGGAGAAATATATTATGCCAGCAAAAGAAAATTTAATAAATCAACAGTTTGGAAGACTTACTGTCATTGAAGAATGTGAACATTTGAATGGAAGAGTTGCATGGTTATGTAAGTGTAGTTGTGGAAATTTTAAAAAAGTAACTTCTAAAAGTTTAAAAGATGGAAATACAAAATCTTGTGGATGTTTACAAAAAGAAACTTTAAGTAAAATTAGAATGAAAGATTTAACAAATCAAACTTTTGGCAAATTAACTGCATTAAAACCAACAAAAGAACGAGTTCATGGAAGTGTGGTTTGGGAATGTAAGTGTGAATGTGGAAATACTCACTATGCTTCTGCTGAATTATTATTGGCTAAAAAAGTACAAAGTTGTGGGTGTATTCGTTCTTTAGGTAATGCAAAAGTTGCTAAAATATTAGAATCAATGAATTTACTTTTTGTAAAAGAATATCCAATAAGAGTAAATAAAATCAATTATTATTATGATTTTGCTATTTTAAATGAAGATTCTACATTAAAATGTATTATTGAATATGATGGAATTTTACATTTTTCTCAAGACTCTTATCATGGATGGAACAATGAAGAAAACTGGTTAAAAACTAAAAAAAATGATGAAATAAAAAATCAATGGTGTAAAGATAATAATGTTAAACTTATTAGAATACCCTATACTGATTATGATAAAATAAATTGGAACTATATAAAGGAAAGGATGGATAATTAAAATGTCAACTCATGTTGGTTATGTTGTAGAAGTTCAAAAATTAAGACCTCATACAAATGCAGATAAAATGCAAATTGCTACTTTTTTTGGAAATGATACTTGCATAGACTTAAATACTAAAATTGGAGATATTGGAATTTATTTTCCAACTGATTTACAACTTTCTGTAGAATTTGCAAAATATAATAACTTACTTCGTAAAAAAGATGCAGAGGGCAATAGTATTGGTGGATATATGGACCCAGACAAGAGAAACGTAACTTCCATTCGTTTGCGTGGGGAAAAGTCTGATGGTTTATTCTTACCTATCACTTGTCTTGACTACTGTTTTGAAGATGGTGCGGCAGCCCATTTAAAAATAGGAGACACTATTGATGTAGTAAATGGACATGACATTTGTATTAAGTATATTCCTCGTAGAAACCCAGCTAGAATGGGAAATATAAATGAAGGTAATAAAACTCGTAAAAAGAAAGTTGCGGTTGCTCCTTTATTTACTGAACACGCAGATACTGAGCAGCTTGCTTATAATCTTGCTGCGTTTAAGTCTGGTGATTTAGTTGAAATAACTTTAAAGATGCATGGAACCAGTCAAAGAACTGCTTATCTTCCTGTGTTTAAGGGATATAAGAGAAGTTTTATGGATAAGATTCTGCGTAGAGAAGGAACTCCAATTTATAATTGGGGTTATGTATCTGGAACTCGTAGAGTGGTTCTTGATGATTATGAAGGCGGATTTTATGGTTCTAATGCTTTTAGAGAGCGCCATTCTAAAGTTTTTGAAGGTAAACTTCATAAAGGTGAGGAAGTATATTATGAAGTAGTAGGATATACTGATACAGGAGCTCCTATTATGGGAGATTGTGCAAATAAAAAGTTGAACGATAAAGCATTTATAAAGCAGTATGGAGAAACTACTAGATTTTCTTATGGTTGCGATTCTCCATTTTCTGAATTATATGTATATCGTATGACTATGACTAATGAAGATGGCGATGTTATAGAATACACTCCTGACTATATGAGATATAGATGTGAGCAAATGGGTGTTAAGACTGTTCCTGTTATGTGGATTGGATTTATTCCAGAGAATCCTGCTTCCGCGGAAGACGATACTATTTCTGCAGGTGAATGGATTAGAAATGTAGCAGAAAGATTTTATGATGGTCCAGACCCTATTGGTAAAACTCATGTTCGTGAAGGAGTTGTTTGTAGAATTATCAATAGACCTAAGTTTGCAGCTTATAAACACAAGAATTTTGCTTTCAAGTGTTTAGAGGGCATAGTCAAAGCAGATGCAGAGGCTCCAGACATGGAAGAGGCACAGGAGGCATAATGAAAACTAAATTTATTAAAATAAATGGAATTACTGACGTAACTACACTTGTTCAAAAGGCAAGTGTAGTTGATGGAGATATTGTTTTAAGAAAAGGTAAGTTTGCGATTGATGGTAAAAGTCTTATGGGCTGTTTTAGTTTAGACTTATCAACAGGAGCCGTAGCTGAATATCCTGAGACTGCAATAGATTTTGAAAATTTTATTTCTTTATTTGAAGTGAAGGCAATTTAATGCCTTCACTTTTCTTTTAGCGGCTCGGGCAGCAGTCGCCCGTTATGTAAAAATAAAAGTAGCTTTGGAAATTTTTAGAGCAAACTTCCGCGCTTGATTTGTTTTTTATAAAAAAATATAATATAATATTTATATAAGAAAGAGAGAGGTGTTAATAGTATGATAAAAAATATAAGATTAGAAGTTAGTGATGACTATGAGTGGATTATTAATACAGACACTGATGAAGCAATTGCAGAAGGACACAAACTTTCCGCAGAAGATATATTATTTGCTCTTGGATACAGATTTGATATTGTAGAAAGAGGGGTAGAAGATTAATGTTTAGTCTATCAGCTATTCAACAACCTTATCCTGAACAAAATCAATTTAAACGCGGTTGTTATGCAAATACAAATAAAGGTATTAAATTAAATGGTATGCAAGCTATGATTATGCAAAGTCAGTATAATTTAGAACGCGTACTTTCGGACTTTGAAGCAGCGATTGCCGCAGGTCTTAATCCAAATGATGTGAAAGACCAAATTTTTAAAAAATATAAAATAACAGATGCAGATTTTACTGATTTTGATACTAAAACTTTAATTAGGAAAGTTGAAGCAATGTATAAATCTCATCAATCCCGTCGTTTTTAAGATTCCAGAAAGAAGAACTGGAACTTGAAAAATAAAAAAATTTTTGATATAATATTTATATAAGAAATGAAGAAAAAAAAATAAAACAAATTTAAAGGAGATATGAACAATGGCAGAAACAAAGATGACAAAGAAAGATTGGTTTGAAGTAATTAAAGGTATTATAGAGGCTTCTGATAATGAAAATGCGGCTGGTGCCGTAGAATTTATTGATAAGCAGATGGAGTTGCTTGCAGCTAAGGCTGAAAAGGCTAAGGAGAGAGCTGCTAAGACTAAAGCAGAGGGCGATGAAATGAGAGCTGCAGTTCAGGCAGTGCTAACTGAAGAGCTTCAGACTATTGATGAAATCACTGCTCAGGTAGAGGGTGAGGAAATTACAAAAGCTAAAGTTACAGCTCGTTTAACTCAGCTTGTTAAGGCAGAAGTTGCAACTAAGGATACTGTAAAGACTGAGGATGGTCGCAAGGTGACCGCGTATAAGCTTGCCTAAGATATGAATTTAAGGGTGGTGAAATTTCACCACCCTTTATTTGCATTTAATAAAAGGAGACTTTAAATGAATTATTGTATAAATTATAATCCACAAAAAGGATTTAAGTATCTTAATGAAATAAGTGAAATTACTATCAATTATCGAAGAAAAGATACTAGTTTATTAGATTTTATGCTTCAGCATAAAGAACAGCGAATTAATATTAAAATCAATGATGAACAAGATTTCTTAGATAATAATTGTATTGGCATTTTTGAAGGAATTAAACTTGAATATCCAGAATTAAATTTTGTATTATTATTTTCAGATAGAAATGAAGAATTATTAAATCAAGCAAAAGCAAGTGAAATAAAATATTTTTTTACAACCCTTATTAAAGATTGGGATAGTTTATATTATATAAAAAATTTAAAACCAACCGATATTTATATTGTAGAAGCTTTAGGTTTTGAGTTAGATGTAATATCTCAAATTTTACATAAAGAAAATATTAAAATTAGATGTTTTGCAAATGTGGCTCAATCAAGTTCAAAAGCAACTCCAGCTTTAAAACAATTTTTTATTAGACCTGAAGATATTAATTTTTATGAGCCATATATTGATTGCATAGAATTTTTTGGACAAGAGGGAAAAGACTATACTTTAGAAATTTATTACAAGATATATAAATATGATAAAAAATGGTTTGGTAAATTAAATGAAATAATTATAGGTTTAAATTCTGATATTGATAGCCGTTTTATTTTACCTAAGTTCGCGGAGAGGCGATTAGGGTGCGGAAAGCGTTGCTTAAAAGGTCGTCCATGCCAGATATGTGAAGCTATAGAGGGGCTTTCCGCGACCTTAGAAAAAAATAATCTTATGATTGCAGACTTTGAAAAATAATTGATTTTTAATTAAAAATATAATATAATATTTATATAAGAAAAGGAAGTGATTACAATGAGATTAAAAGGTTTAGAAAATATTGAAAATATTCTTAATAATTTTTTAAAAGAATTTGATTGTGAAGCGGAGATAGGTCCAGATTTTGCCTATTGGAGTGCAAAAAGTTTAATTACGGTTGCCTTGACTGTTTCAGAATCAAATGATAGAGATTTTCAAGAATTTTGTAAAAAACTTGAACCTAATCTTCATTGTGACACTTTTCTTTTGTCTTTTTTTCATGAATTGGGACATCATGAGACCATAGATGAATGGGAAGATGATGAATATTTAGATATGGTAATTCAAAAAGAAAAGATAAATAAAATAAAAGTTAGTCAAAAGGAAAAGAATTTTATATATTTTAATATTCCTGATGAAAAAAGAGCTACTGAATGGGGATTAACCTATATGATGAAGCATCAGCAAGAAGTAACATTATTATGGAATAATTTACAGCAGGCTATTTTAAAATTTTATGAGTTAAATGATATTCATTGACTTTTAAAAAAAATTATGATATAATTATTATATAATTAAGAGAAAGAGGTAAAAGAAATGGCGGCAAGAGGAGCAGAAAGTAAAGAAAAAATTACTCAGAAGATTTTAGAAACATTTCCTGGGTCTTTTATATATGAAAAAGAAATTAGAGTTCCTGTAATGGAAAATGGTGAACAGGTCCAGATTAAAGTAGTATTGACTTGTGCAAAAGTAAATGTTGAATGTGGTGGAGATGTGGCATTGCCTGGAGACGTGGGAGTGACTACCTCAACACCCGTAGTTTCTACATCTGGAAATCTTCCAACAGAACCTTCCGCAGAAGAGAAGAAAAATGTTCAAGACCTTTTAACTAAGTTAGGAATTTCGTAAGGAGGTATTTTATGGCACATTTGTATAAAGTAAGTGAATGGCAAGGCGGTTCTGGAAAATGGTACTGTAATGATGTGGCTGATTTAGCAGGTGTGTCAGGTAAATGGTGGGTTCCCGCAAGGATGTTAGGATTATCTTTAACAGACTATATTCTTTTGTTAAAAGACCAATTTAATGCAACTATTATAGAATATTATGAGCCAACAGATATATTGATTTTTCATTGGGAAAAACAAACTGATTGTCATAAGTATGTATTATGGATAAACGCACAGGCTCGTAAAATTAATTATATGATATGAAAATTAATAGCCAGTCGAAGATGGAGGCTTAAAACCGTTCTTTGTGACGTTAGGTGAGGGTGCTAGTGAGACGATGGATATGTTTAATATCCTAAGGGAGATTGTAAAAAGTCAAGAACGAAAATTTCAAAACCCTTCAACAGCGAAAATCTGTTCATAAACTACCCTATAAAATCATTGTCTAGCTTAGAATGATAGGGATTATTCTGCGGTAACTCAGTTGGTGAGAGTGTCGGTCTTATAAACCGGTGGTCGTGGGTTCGAGTCCCACTCGCAGGATTTAGAAGAGTAGCTCAGTTGGGAGAGCGCCGGGATAAGAAGATGATTTAGTAATAAATCGAAACTGCAACTTTATTCTAAAGGGACCTGGATGTCATTGGTTCGAGCCCAATCTCTTCTACTTGCCAGATGGCGGAATTGGAAGACGCGCAGGACCTGTAACAGAGGCTCTTGTGATAATAGCTTAACTGCAATAATAAGTTGGGACTTAAAATCCTGTGACTTAGGTCAAATGTTAGTTCGAATCTAACTCTGGCAGTTATCCTTAAGAAAGGAGAAAAATATTATGCAAAGGAAATTTGATGTATGGTAGTGAACCTAAAAAAATAAAAGGAGATACTACTATGTATAATATTGAAAATAAAAGTTTTATTTTAACTTATGAATATAATTATTGGCGTCATACTTATAAAGTTGTGACATTAAAAAATGAAAAAGAATTAATTAGTTATTTGGCTAATGGTTATAGACCATATGATTTTGTTTGGAAAGATATTTCTTTAAATCCTCTATGGTGGAAAAATAATCGTTTAGAACAAGAGTATATTACAGGATATGGAAAGATAATTAATCCTTGTGCATATAAAGATGATGCATGGATATATTTTTGTGAGCATTTATATAATCAGGTCAAAACTAGAAAAAAGTATTCAGTTAAAAATAAAATTTATAAAGGCACCTTTAGAAAAGACGCAATAGAACATACTGGAAAGAGGCGCGGAGGTCCATCTGTTCGTCCTCGAAAGCTGAAACATATTGTATCTATTTATGGCAATCCAGAATATAAAGAGTTTAATAGAGGTAGCCGAAGTGATTATTCAGACGGTTGGTGGGATGATTGGCATCGTTGCCGTGAGAGAAACTGGAAATCACAAAGTAAAAGAAAACATCAATGGAAAGAGAGGTAATTATTATGTAATACTTAATTTAGGAGGTATTATATAATGAGTAAATCTTACAAACGCTTTCCGAAATTGAAACAAGAGAAAGAAGATTATCACTATCTGAACCGACAACTCAGGAGAGATAAACTTGCGGAACTTCCAAAAGGCGGCTCATACAGAAGGCACAGACCTCACTGGAATACATGGGCTTACAGATGGACGTGGGAAGATGCTAAAAATAGTTATTATAAAAGAAAATATTTACAAGAAAATTATACTTTAGACGAATGGTACCAATATTGGGCAAGATTAGTCAAGAGAAAATAGCATTTTCCGAAGAACAAGTGATTCAAAACAGAGATTTTTGGATAAGAGAAGATATTCCTATATCAAATGTGTAAATGAGGAAATCTTTAAAAGAAAATAATTTTAACTTGGCTTTATTATTTTCTACTTGTTCTTATAGTATTTGAGAATTTTCGCATAATACTAGAAAGAAAGGTACGAAAATGAGAAACAAAAAGAAATATTTAGGAGCCGTTATTGGCTTAACTATGTCATTATTTATCATGGGCGCGGGAGTGCAGGTATATAACCCGACAGAACCAGTTGTTACGAGCACTGAAGTAACGACTGCCGCAACAATAGAAGAGTATACTATGGATTTAGTTACATCTGCTCCTCTTGAATTTACAGAACCTATGGAAGAAATTCAAAAAGAAGAATATGTTTATACAACAACAAAAGTAAATCTTAGATTAGAGCCTTCAGAAGAAGGAGAGGTGTTATTAACAGTATTACCAAATACTGAATTATATAAGATTGAAATTAATGAAGAATGGGCAACAATAGTAATAGAAGAAAAAAAATATTATATTGCTGAACAATATATTACAACTGAAAAACCTGCGGAAATAGCACAAGATATTTTAATTCAAATTGAAAATTCTAAAATAGATGCTAAAGAATTAAGATATATGTCTGCAATTATATTTGCGGAAGCTGGAAATCAATGTGAAGCGGGTCAACAGGCAGTTGGTATTATTGTTATGGAAAGAGTTCGTTGTGAAAGCTATTTTGAAGATGATGTAGTTAGTGTCATATATGAACCAGGACAATTTAGTCCTGTAAAAAATGGAGCTTTAGATAAAGCATTAGCAAAGTATGATAATGGAACTTTACCAGAGTCTTGTATTGAGGCTGCTAAATATGCTTTAAATGGTAATACCATAGTTAATTACAATAATACAGAATATGACTTACAAGGATATTTATTTTTTAGTCGTTATGTAAAAAACTGTAGGTTACAAATTCAAGACCATCAGTTTAAATAAAATACGCGCCAGGACGGCGCAATTTATCCGAGGAATCCTAAATCCTAGCCGGGCTAGAGGGAGTCTCCAAAACTCTTGGTGTAAGGTGTTCGACTCGCCCCTCGGGTGTTGATTATATTTAATTACTATTTTTATTGATTTTTAATAAAAAATATTATATAATATTTATATAAAGATAAAGGAAGTGATAAATATGAGTAAAATAAAGTATTTTATCTGGGTAGATGATGAAAGAGAACTGCCGCGATATGCAAATGCTATAGCTGAAGAGTCTATAATGTGTAAAACTTATAGGCAGGCTATTTGTGCTCTTAATACTTATTGTTTTCTTGGTAATGTTTATCTTGATTTAGACCATGATTTAGGATGTAAGCAAACAGGATATGATATTGCTAAGTATGTAGTAGAAAATCAACTTCCTATATATGGATTTTTTTGTCATTCTTTTAATCCTGTTGGAAAAAAGAATATTGAAGATTTATTGCTACATTATGGATATTGTTTAGGAGTAAAATAATGGGATTATTGTATTTATTTGGCAGTTTTGTATTAGGCTTTGGAATAGGTTTAAGTATTGTAGCTTTTGAAAAAGCCTTTAAAGATTTTAATCAATTACCAATGTAATTTGAATTTTTTAAAAATTTTTGTTATAATATTTATATGATAAGAAAAGATAAGAAAAAAGGTTTATAGTATTATCTTTATAATTGATTTTTAAACCAGAAACCTTGAGTCAAACAAGTGGATGCCTACTCTTTGCGATGGGTATTCTCTTGAGACAACAGACCACAGGGTAATTCCTAAGGAGCGCTGTTAGAAAAATCTTCTTATCTAATTAGGACAAAAGTTTAAAATTGAAAAGTTTTAAAAATTATGATATAATAAATATATAAAAGATAAAGACACTTTTTCATTCAGCAAATTATATGAACAACAGATAATAGGATGAAAATGGTTAGTTACCTTTGCGGTAGGGGTTTTATAATAAGTTTTAGTATCCGCTATTCACACAGAAACTTATAAAGTGTCTTGTAACTTTAATTGATTTTTAATAAAAATTTTGATATAATATTTATATAAGAAATGACAAATGTACTTAATGAGTTCGTCGACAAAACTTATTAAGAGAGTTCGGCTAAGGCGATTAGTGTCCGTAGACGGATAATGAACAAACCCTGGGTGTGCACGAAAACTACCAATAAAATAAATCCAGGTGGTAGTAAACAAGAACAAAGTCATTTCATATTGGACGGTAGCTCAGCAGGTAGTAGCATCTGACTGTTAATCAGAGGGTCGTGGGTTCGAGCCCCACTCGTCCAGTTTGTCCGACAAGGACGATTCTTAATGATAAAGCAAGAAGTAAAATAAGGCTTTTCTCCTAACATCTGGGAGTGGTGATGTTGCAGTCTTAATCGAAGAAATTAAGCGTTTAGGGTGGTTGCGGAAGGTGCGTATCGTCTCCCTTGGTCGTGAAACTTAAAAAAGGAATCTGCGTACTTAGCAAGAGAAAATAAACCAGTGAACTTGGCTGAAAAAAAATCGACTGGATACCATGGTAGGGCTAGATGGTCGCCTCTCTTCGGAGCCGCACAAAGTATCATCATTGATTTTATAAAAAAATTATGATATAATATTTATATAAAGAAAAGGAAAGTTGTTTTTTGGTAAAAGGGTAAAGCAGCAAAAGCATAAGACTTTACCCAGATGGTTCGATTCCTCTACAGCTTCTCGGCAGTGGCTTGATATTCCCGTTTGATGCCAACATAGAATATCTCTCTAACTACGAGGCTAAACATAGTCGCAGGAGAGGGCTGCGAGAAAAACCTCTAAATATCGCTCTTTCGTCTAAGGGCAAGGATAGTTGCCTCTCAAGCAACAGATGCTGGGTTCAAATCCCGCAAGAGTGATTACAGACAGATAAAGTTTGATAAACCTCTCTTCAAGGTTGGTACGCCTTATAAAATAAAGTACCATCTTTCTGCGGGTTCGGCAAGCGGTTAAGCCATCACCCTTTCACGGTGAAGTCACGGGTTCGAATCCCGTACCCGTCATTTACCTGAGATTAGCGGAATTAGTACTGATGAACCTAATCAAACATGGTTGACTTTCTTTGGGTATGAGAAAAACATTTCTGTTGAAAGAGTAACAGAAAAGGGAATGACTCCTAACGGATGATGGGAAAATGTCCGAAGTGTGGCGAGCTGAAAATTGCCCATAGCAGAACTGCAGATAACTGCTATGTATTTTATAGCGGGGTAGAGGAGTGGCTCCTTGCTAGCCTCATAAGCTAGAGACGCTGGTTCAAATCCAGCCCACCGCAATTCAGACTCTATATGTCTGGTTTAGCAGTTTATTTCTTGTACTGTTCGTTTGAGTCGATAGAACAAGGTTTTTCTTTCCCTCTTTCTGGCAGGCTAATATGGTGTAAAATTTAAAAGCACAGCCTTTATATATTTTTTAAGAAAAAAGAGTTATGAATTGATTTTTAATAAAAATTTTGATATAATATTTATATAAGAAATAAAGAAAAAATAAGCCTGAGTAGCTCAGTTCGGTTAGAGCGGCGTCTTCATACGGCGAAGGTCATTGGTTCAAATCCAATCTTAGGTATTAATCGAAATGCGGAGGTCGCGCCTCTAGCCTCGATTACGCTTTTACTGTTTGGGATGTGACGAAAAATAGGAGACTAAAGTACACAGTCTAAAAATCTTGATGCATAAGATTTGAATGGTTAAGTTCCTAAACTTCGGCGGAATTTGTACAGATTCGTATGATGTTAGTCCGTAAAACTAACACAAGCCTATCTTTTTGATAGGCAAATATCTGGGTGGTTATACCGTAGGGGTAGCGGGGCAGACTGTAAATCTGCTGCCTTCGGGCTCGGGTGGTTCGACTCCATCACCGCCCATGCAAAAGAACTTTAAGTTATGAGTTTCTCTATCTTAACAGACGAGTGTTAAAATAACTTATGTAGGTGTAACTGTGACTCACCTAAAATAAACACAGAAGCGGAGATTCCGTTTACTGAATCTACCGCTGAATATGCGGGTATGCTGGAATAGGCAGACAGAGCGGACTTAAAATCCGCTGGTCTCAGACCGTGTGGGTTCAAGTCCCACTACCCGTACTCCACTGTTCATAACTCTATGTACAAGAGCATTATGATAAAGGAAGAAAAACCTCAATGGCGCCGATGAAATGATTGAGTTAATTATCTTCTGCGGAAGTCAGGGAGCCGCATTGTTTCTTAGACATTAACAGCAAATTTTATCATATTCTATATATAAAATTTTAATAATGCAAATTAAATATTTATAAATGAAAGATAATATATTCATTAAGTTGGAATATTATCTAATGATGAAAAAGAATGTCTAGTTATGGTCTTATGGCGGAATTGGTATACGCAGCAGGCTCAAACCCTGTGACCGAAAGGTATCTGAGTTCAAATCTCAGTAAGACTATTACTCAACTATCCTAGTGTAGATTGAGCTGAGATTTTCATAACTTAATTGTTATGATTTTTATGGGCGAGTGATGGAACTGGCATACATACCAGTCTTAGAAACTGGGTTTTACGGGTTCGATTCCCGTCTTGCCTACTATTATTGAGGTTTGGAATCCTCTTAACCCAGCCAGGGATAATATACAAATGAATGTTTGCAAACAATAAATTTTAAATTACTTTACTGAAACTTATAGGTAAATAGTAGATTACAAATTGGATGACATAAGTTTCAGCTGCGGTATAGCTCAATCTGGTAGAGCACTCGCATTGTGGAGCGAGGTGTTATGAGGTTCAAATCCCATTACCGCATCTCGAACAAAAGCAGATACTGTTCTCGACAGGACAATATGAGGACATATACGCGTTGTATTTTCTTTTGTTTAAAAACTCTCGTAACAAATTTTTTAGCCTTTAAGATTACGATAAACCTCAACGGATTAAAAGGCTACCGTAGATGAGGTATCAGTTAGGAGTAACTGATTATGGACAGATGGCATACGCGGTCGGTGCGCCAGACTGAAAATCTGGAAAAAGTGGTTCGACTCCACTTCTGTCCATTGGGCGTCAAGTATTCGAGATGGGAAATATCTTAGTCTCTATTCCTTTTATAGGAGCTCTAAAGAGACGGAAGAGCGAGGTTCAACGCCTCGGGTGTCCATGGTGCGATAATGTTATTATGTTCGCATATGTAATAACATCAAATCTATGCCTAAGGTCAACCTAATAATGGTACCAGACTGATGCGAGTCAAGGTTGAATAGTAAGAGAAAACGTCGGGGAGAAAAGCTGTGTAATCAGATTGCTTAGTGTCACTCTTACACATATATGGCAGCGTGGCTGAGAGGTTTAAAGCAGCAGTTTGCTAAACTGTCGACCGGCGAAAGCTGGTCCGAAGGTTCGAATCCTTCCGCTGTCGTTTTGCTTTATTTATAAAGCAGAGTCAACAATACGACTTTTAGGGGATATTGTCTGTTATAGAATACAGAAAAAATTCTAAAAGATACATTTACAGCAAATAAAATTTAAAGAGTAAAAATATTAATTCTGGAATTTTACAAGCTGGTTTCTGTGAAATATCTTTTCCGAAGTCATCAAAAAGAAAATATGTATCTTGTAACCTGTTTAGTCAGCACACTCTCTTCGCAGGTGTAGTTAGTAAGAAGGCTGGTACCCAAGGGTAATGGTTCAAATTCTCCCTATGATGGTGGTAAAACGAACGACAAGGTGTAAGTCCAAAATGTTAGGTGGTACCCACTTGTTTTAAAAACAAAAGAGATAAAAGGAGATTGATAAAATGAAGTTTGCACTGGATAAGTACAGATTTTTTGGTAGTGGAGATACTATTATTGCAGTATCTACTTATGCGGGTAAGACTGTTCGTGGAGTAGCTAAGTGTGACCCAAGAGACAGTTTTGATGCGGAAGCTGGTAAAGAGTTAGCGGCAGCTCGTTGTAATTTAAAGATTGCTAATAAGAGAGCGGCAAGGGCTACTAAGAAGCTCGCAGAAGCTGACCGTCAGGTTCTTATGGCTGAAGCTTATCGTAATCGTATGGCTAGTTATAAGCAGGACTCTGATGCAGCGCTAATTGCAGCTACCGATATAGTAGAAGATATTATGAATAAAATGTAAGGTTAAAACCTTACTATCTGGCGCGGTACCTTAGTGGGGAGGAGGCACGGTCTTGAAAACCGCCGGGCTTTGCGGCTCTGTGAGTTCGAATCTCACCCGCGTCGTTCTGGATAAAAGAGCTATGAAAGGAGATTTCCGCATGGCAAATCATAATAGAGGTTATTATCGTGAAATGCGAAAGAAACACATTAACCGCAAGAAGCGAATTATAAAAAACCTCAATAATTATTGGTATTTTAAACATGAAGGAGAGTTAAGTAAAGGTAAAATTTACTGCTCTTGTGGAATGTGTAGTACCAAAACAAGAAATAAAAAATATAAGAGAAGGCATATTCATGGGAATTATGCTCCAAATCTTAATTGGAAACATTCAGATTTAATAAAGATAGAGAGTTTAGAAAGTCAGTTAAAAGAAGAGAAAGATGATATAAAACCTTTCTTTTGGAATAGACCGTTAGAAGAAGTTGATATAGAAGCTATTGTGGATGATGTAACTTTAGATGGTATTCCTCTTGATGGTCACTATCTTGAAACTTTAATTGATTTTTAATAAAAATTATTATATAATATTTATATAAGAAATAAAGAAATATTTTAAGGAGTGCTGAATAACTGCTATTGCACTTAATACTCAGTAGAGAGACTCGCGAACTCGATGACAAATCCTTAATTTATTATATCCCGCATAAGGGGTTAGAATACTTATGGCATCAAGGTAGAACCTTGCAGGTGTGGACTCCTGTAGAAGCGGTGTACAACGCAAGCCTTGTCTTGGGTATCAAGATAGGTTAAAAGTTATCCTGTAAAATCCAACCAAAAACTTTACTTTATATTTAATTTGTTAATTAAATAAGACGCATACTGCAAATTACAAGAAATTGTATATCATTGGTTCAAATCCAATATTTTCAGCTTTGAAAATTCGCCTAGTGGTAAGGCAACAATCTAAAGCGTCTTGAAATTTACTAGCTTAGTTCAGTTGGTTAGAGCGTCACTCTGATAAGGTGGAAGTCCTGGGTTCGAGTCCCAGAGCTAGTATTAAATAATAATAACAATATCAACATAATAATTTCCATGGTTCAATTATTATGAGATGCTTCCCATATAGATGGTTAAAAGGAGAGAGCTTTTAATAAGTAGGAGTCATGACCTACAAAAAGATGCAAAAGTTATTTTTATTTGATTTTTAAAAAATAATATGATATAATATTTATATAAACAATAAAAAAGACAAAAACAGCACTATTAAAAAATTGACTGTAATTCAATCGCTAATGTAGCAAATTTTGTCTTGTTTTATCGGAGTATATGTCAATTTGGTAGACGGCGTGATTTGGGTTCACGAGGTTGTCGGTTCGAATCCGGCTACTCCGACTTGCGGATGAGTGAAACGGAATATCATTCCAGGCTCATAACCTGTGAGATAATGGGTTCGACTCCCATATCCGCTACTGTGGCTATAGTTCAATGGTAGAACGGTAGATTGTGGCTCTACTCATGAGAGTTCGATTCTCTCTAGTCACCCCAACTCGAATTAACTCAATGGGAGAGTGTCTGCCTTACTTAGCAAATTACATTTTGTTTAGGTGTTAAAATGAATACAAAACAAATTGGAAATTTAACAGAATTACAATGTGCAACTAGGTTATATGAATTAGGTTGTGCAGTAAGCATTCCTTTTGGAAATTCAGAAAAATATGATTTAATTATTGATGTTAATAATAAATTATATAAAATTCAATGTAAACATAGTTCTGAATATTGCGATGAAAATGGAGAAGTAGAATATATTAAATTTAAAACAACTTGGCAATCACATAATTCAAATTCGTGGACACAGTTTAAATACTTAGAAGATGAAGTGGATTTTTTTGCTACATTTTATAATGGAGAATGTTATTTAATTCCTCAAAATGAATGTAGCCATGAAAAACGATTAAGAATAAAGCCACCAAAAAATAATCAAACTAAAGGAGTTAGTTTTTTATCTAATTATATTGCTTCAGAAAAGATAAAACAAATGTAACATTGCTGACTAAAGCAGAAAGTTGTAGGTTCGAGTCCTACATTCGAGATTATATTTGTGCCATTAGCTCAGTTGGTAGTAGCACTAAACTTTTAATTTAGGGGTCCAGGGTTCAAGTCCCTGATGGCACATTAGTAGTTGCAGACCTACTATAAAATCGGGACGGGCTTGCATACCCCATCTTCGCAATAGTATGCTTTATAATTGATTTTTAATAAAAATTTTGATATAATATTTATATAAAGAAAAGCACATACAGCAATTTACTTTAGAATTGACTTTTAATCAATAAACCTAATGCGTGCTTTGGTATAATGGGCTGTCGCCAAGCGGTAAGGCACAGGACTTTGACTCCTGCAGTCGTTGGTTCGAATCCAACCAGCCCAGTTAAAAGAGACATACAGCAATTTTAAAAATGGTTAAAACAAAACTCTTCAAAAGTTGTGTGAAACGGTTCAAATCCGATTGTCTCTAGTTATTGGGGATTAGCGAAATGGTATCGCAGCTGACTCTGACTCAGAAGATTAAAGGTTCGACCCCTTTATCCTCAGTTTGTTTGGTTAGAAATCAAACAATAAATGAATATGGTGGGAAGTTACATGAATAATGTTTGCATATCTTTTAAAGAGTGAACCTAGGTTCTTTGCGGATATACCGACACCACCCGCAAGTCGAAAGCGTTATCATGACATTATATACTGACGTAGAGTAGTGGTTTATCTCGTCTCCCTGTCACGGAGAAGAACGTGGGTTCGAATCCCATCGTCAGTGCTGACCTATGAAAATATTAGTCTGATAGCTCAATATTGGAGGCTCTTAAGAGAGTGAAGCACCAACTCTCCTATCTGAAAATTTACATTTATAATGCATAAATTTAATAAAAATTGGTGCTATTATACTCCATTAGCTTAATGGACAGAGCTCTGGTCTACGGAACCAGTGATATAGGTTCGATTCCTATATGGAGTGTTTATCTCTGGCGTGAAAGGTAATAATAAGGTTATTAGGTAAAAAAGTGATAATTTCAACATGAGGTATCGCTTCCCTCTCCGAGTCAGAGATATATTTATCCCTATAGCTTAATGGACAGAGCAAGTGGCTTCTACCCTCTTAGTAAAGGTTCGATTCCTTTTAGGGATGTTTTGCAGCTTAGCATAAGGTGATGTAACTTACCATCTGAGGCGGCGACTGCCAAGAAACAGAAAGTCGTTTAGAAAACTTTTTGACAAATAAAAAATTTTATGTTATAATATTTATATAATAAAAAAGAAAAGGAAGAGATTTGATATGAGAGAATTAAGAATGCCAAAAGGTTGGGTATTATTTGGAACTAATGCTTTAGAGTTTGGTAATACTGAAACAAAAGCTGAAAAGATTCGTAGAATGAGAAAGTTTGATAATGCTATTCGTAACACAAAGAAACTTTCTTATGAAGATTTAGAGAAAGCTTCTAAAGAGTCTTATGAAAAACATTTAGCAAACAATGCAGCTTTACTTAAAGCATATGAGGAAAAGAAACTTAAAAGTAAGACTTTAATTAAGAAAGCAAAAGCATTAAAGAAGGCTAAGGCGGAAGCCGCAGCTAAAAAGAAGAAACAGGCTGAACCTGAAATGGTAACAGCTTAAGATATATGCGGATAAAGCAGACAAATGGCAGCCAATAGATTTCCGCAACTGCAATATACATTCCAAAATAATTGGCAACTTGTGCAGACAAAGCGAAAACTGCGGGGTTTGATTTAGTACCTGTCGAGACGGAAACTAAATCTTATGGGGCTGTAGCTCAGCTGGGAGAGCGTCTGCCTTGCAAGCAGAAGGTAGAGGGTTCAAGTCCCTCCAGTTCCACTTACCTCGCATAAAGGTTTTTATAGTCTAGCTAACTATAAATAAAGAAATGCAAAACTTAAATCTTATGGCTGAATGTCCTTTGAACGGGATAAGGCAACGCAAGTAATGGAGGTTGAAATACCTTTTATGAAACTCGATTGAGACATAACAGAAAGCGGGTAGGAAGATAAACTAAATAGCGAGAAGTTCAGCACTGGCGGACACCTTGGGAAGATTCTCATAGTAAAACTCATCTAGCCTTGTTAGCAGGGAGAATGAATTGGGAAAAGGACTTGAGGTATAAAGGTTGAAACAGTCGAGGCTGGTGGCAATGTGGTGATAAATCCTTTACGCAGAGAAGAGCGAATTCTGTAGTTCACACCACAGTGGAGGTTACAGAGTCCTCCTTAACTTGTAAAAGTTAATATGAACAAGAGTAGCTAGGGACCGATTTAGTTGACCTATGTAAATGATTTATTTTAATTATGTGCGGGTAACCGCATAATGCTTCCATCGTCTAATGGTAGGACTGCACCCTTGTAATGTGCGTATGGCGGTTCGAATCCGTCTGGAAGCTCTGGGGTGAGCCCAATTAGTAAGAAATTAAAGAACAAACTAAGTTCGGAAGAACAAAATCTTTATACAAGTTTAAAACTATTCAATTACAAAGATGACAACTTAAAATTGAAAGACGCTTTAGAGTATAAAGGATAACTGAGAAAAGCCTAGCGGTAGCGGAGTGCACGCCAAATCACTCACTCAATTCGTCATTGAGAGACCATGGAACAATAGTAACCATCGCCGCGGAAAGTAAGTTATTATAATTAAAGATACTATGAACAGCAAATTCTATTCAAATTATTTACTAAAACATATTTAATTTTGTAAAAGAAGGTGCGAGTTAATACTCATATAAGGAATTAATTGTTTATTATTCTAAACACAATCTTGAATAAACAAGCTCCTAATTAAGAAGATGTATAGTATCTTGTTTTTGCACCATTGGTGTAGTGGCTAGCATTTCTGCCTTCCAAGCAGACGGCGCGGGTTCGAATCCCGCATGGTGCTTTTAAAGGTTTAAACAGCAAATTTTACTTATCTTTAAGAAAAAGAATAATAAGTCACCGAGGTAGCTTAGTGTTTTAAAGCATTACAATAAAATGTAAAGACCGTTGGTTAGAATCCAACCCTTGGTTCAAAAGTAATTAAACCTTGTATATTATAACTATAAAAGAAAAATGTATAGGCAAGAACACTGCAAATTTAATTTTATCAAAATTTGATGATATTAAAGATAGTATTTACTGGTTTGGGTAAGTATTGTGATTCTTCTTAGGAAGCGTAGACGACTTATATCTTTGTGAAGTATTCAGATTTAAGTTCAACGAGAGAATGATGAATATTTCTCTTGCCTAGTCCATTATCAAATCCCTTTCCTATATAGTCTGCGGCAGTTCGGAAATTTTAGCCGCAGACATTTTATGACAAGGTAGCCAAGTATGGTTAAGGCAGGGGACTGCAACTCCCCGACCGTGGGTTCGAATCCCACCCTTGTCTTTCAGCGTATACAGCAAAACACTTTAATAGGTGAAAGTTGGGCGGAGCTTACATCCGCCGCCATACGGGTAAATTTTTGATAGAGTTTTACTAACCTGGGACATAGAAACTCTTCTACGCTTAGTTATTGGTTAGAATATAAAAATGAGTTTTAATAAAATTTCAAATCTATTTGGATGAATTGTATCCACATGAAAGAGAGGTAGATTATGAATGATTTAGAAAAACTCATTATTGATGTAAATGAAGCTATTAAACAAAAGAAAAGAATAAATGTTCACATTTCTAATGGAAATGCTTCATTTTATTATGAATTGGAACCTGAAGAAATAAAACAACAAAATGATTTCTTATTTTTATTATTTCATCAATGCGGTTTATATTTAAGAGTTGATGGAATTTATAGAGATAAAAAGAAATCAAAAAAGATTTCTTATGTTATTTATTCTGGTTCACTATCAATATTTATTGATTTTTAATAAAAATTTTGTTATAATATTTATATAAGAAATGAAAAAAAAATAACAGGTTGTGTAAACAGCCTAATCTAAGGGATTGAAAAGGAGATAAAAGGATATGAATACTTTTATGAATGGATTACAGAATGCAACTAACTTCACTAGAACAGAGAATGGTGCTTTAGCTCATAAAACTACAAATTCTGCGGTTTATGATATGTTTGCGGTTGGTGGTGCTTACCGCAAGAGAAGTGATGAAGATTGTATTCTTTTGTTTAAGAACGCTCTTGAAGAGAATGAAGTGTTAGCTCTAAAGTGCCTATTTTATCTTCGTGACTGCCGCGGTGGTCAGGGTGAAAGACGCTTCTTCCGCGTTTGCTATAAGTGGTTAGCTACTAAACACGCAGATATTGCTCGTCGTAATTTCCAGTTAATTTCTGAATATGGTCGTTATGATGACATTATTTATGCTCTTGTTGGAACTCCACTTGAGAATGATGCTCTTAATTTTATTAAGACTCAGTTAGCTCTTGATGTTGAGTGTAAGACTCCTTCCTTGCTAGCTAAGTGGTTACCTTCAGAGAACGCTTCCGCAGCTGAGACTAAGAGAATGGGTAACATTGTTCGTTCTTATATGAACATGACTCATAAGGAATATCGTAAGACTCTTTCTATTCTTCGTGAAAGAATTAACATCGTTGAAAGACTTATGTCTGCAAATAGATGGGATGAAATTGAGTTTGATAAGATTCCTTCTAAGGCAGGATTAATTTATAAGAATGCTTTTGCTCGTAGAGACATTATTGCAAAGAAGTATGAAGCTTTTGCTAAGTCTGAAGATACTAAGGTAAATGCATCTACTTTGTATCCATATGAAGTTGTTCATAAAGCCGTTGAGGGAACTCGTGGCTGGGGCTATAGCTTTAAGGATATGTCTGCCACTGATAGAGCAATGGTAGAGAAGTACTGGGAGAATCTTCCAGATTACCTTGAGGGTAAGGATTGCAAAATGATGTGTGTTGTAGATACCTCTGGTTCTATGACAGGGTCTGAAGCATCTGCTCCTATCAATGTAGCTATTGGACTTGGAATGTATTGTGCAGAGAGAATTGGTGGTCCTTTCAAGAATCATTATATTAGCTTCTCTAGTAGACCTCAGTTAATTAAGATTGAGGGAGTAGATTTTGTTGATAAGGTTCGTAGAATCTATCGTACAAATCTTTGTGAAAATACAAACCTTGAAGCAACTTTCGAGTTGTTAAGAAAGACTGCAATACAGGCTAAGCCTGAAGACAGACCTGATACTGTAGTTGTTATTTCAGATATGCAGATTGACTCCATGTCTTACTGGACTGCTGATAGTGCATCTACAGAAATGGAAAAGATTCGTGCTAAGTGGGAAGCTTGCGGACTTGAAATGCCTCGTTTGGTATATTGGAATGTTCAGGCAAGAGGAAATGCTAATATCCTTGATGCAGGTCCTAATGTATCATTTGTTAGCGGATGCTCACCTGTAATCTTCCAGCAGGTATTAACTGGCGTAAGCGGTTATAACCTTATGCTGAAGAAGCTTGAAAGTGCGAGATACGAAGCAATTCGTTAAGCATATATGTAAGAGTCGCAGAAACGCGGCTCTTATTTTTTTGTCTAATTATACATTGCAATTAGCTGCTCGGACGGAGCTTGACCACAATTCAAAAATAAAAAATGCTTTTGGAAATTTTTAAACCAAAACATAAAAAATAGGGCACATATGAATTTTATCATATGCGCCCTTTTCTTATTTAATTTAAAAGCTAATATTTAAAGTATCTTCATTACTAATTGTTACATCTACATTTCCACTATTTACAGTGATATAAAATGCAGATGCCGTTGCAGAAAAAGCAATCGGAACAGTATTATCATTAACACAGGTTCTTGTTGAACCTGTGTCTCTATATAATCTCTTAGTATCAGTAGTGAAAGTAAATCTTCCGTCTGTAATTGGCAGAGAATCCAATTTCGCAGAAGTAGTTTCTATGAACTGAACTTTTGAATTAGCCATTGTGATTCTCTCCTTTCATTACTAATCTATATTAAAAAGAACCCCATGTTAATGCTTCATCTGTATAAGCTTTAGCATTTGTTTCAGCAGTACTTGCAGAACCCGCAGCGTCATAATTGCTAGCTAATCCATCTGCATATGCATTTGCAGTTGCTACTGCATCAGTTTCTGCCTGGTCAGCATACGCTTTTAACTCAATTTCTGTTGCCTCAATAGCTTCATTTCTTGCAGTTTCTTCTGCGGCAATTTTTTCAGCAGTATCTGCTTTAGCATTGGCTTCAGCAGCATTTGCTTTTGTGGTAGCATCTGCAGCCGCAGCGTCAATAGCTTCTTGTTTAGCTGTAGCAATGGCATCAGAGATAGAACCTGTTTCGCCTACTGCGTCTTCAAGGTCAGATACTCTAGTTGCTACAGCATCTAAAGCTGTTTGAGATGCTGAAGCATCTGCTTTATCAATAGAACCTTGTAAAGCTGTACTTAATTTAGCTTTAGTTACATTAGCATCAGCAATTTTTGCTGTTGTTACTGCATCATCTGCTAATTCTGTAGTTCCAATAGAACCTGCAACAATACTTGCACTAATTTCTCTTGAATTAGAATCAATAGCAATTTGAACCTGTGTTGCATTTGCTTTTGCAGTATAAATATCAACTAATGTACCTACATTAATATATAAAGGTTCATCTACATTAGCCAATACTAATTTAATATAAGTTCCTTCTGGCTGTCCTTCTGGGTCAACCTCAACAGAACCTGACTGTACTACCATATCTTTAGGAATGTTAATAGTACCAACTACTTCATTACCCTGTTTTACGGTGTAAATTAAACCTGTAGAGTCTGGTTCTACAGTAACTGCGCCAGCAGATTGAGCTGTACTTACAGACTCTTTAACTTCATTAATAGCTCCAACTACTGTTTTATTTGTTGTAGTAAGATTATCAACATCACCTAAATCATCTGTTACAACTTTAATTGCATCTGCAATCATTTTAGCAATAGAGCCGTCTACTGATGCATCTCCTGCTAATTTTGTAAGTTCAGCTTGAATATTATCAATATCTGTTTCATTTGCTGCAATTCTTGTAACTGCAGCTGCAACATCATTTGCGCTAGTTAATTTAAGAGCACCTAAATATAAATTACTTTCAGTTAAATAGAAAGTAGTGGCTTCTTTCGTAATAAGACCTTCATAGCCTTCTTGACTACCTCTTAAAAATTTAACATCATAAGCCATAATCAATTTTCTCCTTTAATTTTCTAAATAATTTATTAGAATTCTCCCCATTGTGGAGCATTCATATCAATATAGTTACCATCTTTCCATTGGTATATAGTATGTTCTGTAATATACAAAACTCCTTCAGAACCTTCAGCAGGCAATTCTGATTCACTAATAAACAAAACACCATCTGATTTTGTTATAGATAATTTATCGCGTAAACAAGTATCATCATCATTAAAATAAATAGTATAAATATAATATTTTCCATTTTCAAAGGCTTCATATTTTGCTACTTTTTTTAATGTTACACTATCTTGATAAATTTCAATATAACTCTGATAATTTACAGTTTTAATTTCTGTATCCTTATTTGTATAAAGATAGCTACCTTTAATTAAATAATGTCCATAATCTAAAGTATTTAAAACTATTGGAACATCTGTAGTACCTTCTTTATTTATAAAAGGCTTATTTAATAAATCATTGTAATCAGAGGTGCCGCCAGTGCCACCGCCGACACTGTAATTTCCATAGAAACTACTCATCTGTTTACGCTCCTTTTATAACTTAATTATTAATATACAAAATCTACAATAGTGTCTGCATCTGCTCCATTTGGAAAAATAAGCTTTTTAACAGAAACAACTTCATCTAATTCATAAATTCCTGTCTTTCCTATTTTAATTTTAGCTTCATTAACTTGAACAATTGTGCCCACTGTTGCTTGTATACCAACTTTAGTTAGAATAGGTGCGGTTTTTTCTGGAGTGAATTTTGAAATTGCTCCGTCCTCACTTAATAAATCCGTGGTATCAAAAGGTCCCAGGACTTGTCCGATTCGACCATTAAGAATCATTATTAAGTACCTCCTTTTCTAAGAATATATAAATTTTACTTTGATTAATTTTAACAAGAGAGACCAAAGAAGTAAAAATTGATTTTTAATGAAAATTATTATATAATATTTATATAAAGAAAAGGAAGTGATAATTATGGGAAGAAATTTTTGTTGTACTGACTTGCATGGTATGTGGCGGCTATGGGAAGAGATTAAATTCTATTGCGGTCCAGATGATACAATTTATTTCTTAGGCGATGCCGCAGACCGCGGAGTTGATGGTCTTCGTATTATCAAAGATTTATTGTTAGACAAAAGAGTGGTATATCTTAAAGGTAATCACGAAGATATGTTTACTATTGTAGCTCCTGAGGCTATGGAAGGTCGCTCTGGAGACTTGATGTGGTGGTATATGAACGGTGGACAGGAAACATATGAAGCTTTTATGAAATTAGATTATAATGAACAAATGTGGTTTATTAATAAATTAAATGCCTTACCTGACCATTTAACTATAAAAAATGCAAAAGGTCAAACTATCTTTTTATCTCACGCGGGAACCGCTTTAGATTATGAGGACTGGGAAAAGAAACTTATTAAAGGTGGAAATCCTTACATTTGGGATAGAAAACATATTCACAGACCTTGGTCTGAATTAGAAGAGCATAAAGATTGGTTTATGGTGCATGGACATACACCAACCCCAATTTTATTAGAAGAATTAAACAATATGAGAAGATTTCAAGGTAAACCTATAATTCCTTTTAAATCTATTGAAATTGTTGAATATTGTGATGGACATAAATTTGATTTAGATTTAATGTCTTTCGCAACTAACAAAGTAGCTTTGTTTGATTTAGACGAAATGAAAGTTGAAAAATATTTTGACTTTCCTATTGAAGATTTAACATATGTTTAAAAAATAAAGGAGAAAAAATGATTTCAAAAGAACAAATTTTAGCAAAATTACAAAAACATTGGAATCATGCGGTTGAGGCTGGTTATAACCCTGACCGCTTCCTTGGTATTTTTTTATACGGTTCACAAAACTATCATATGGCTAATGAAAATAGTGATATAGATAGTAAAATTATTGTCATTCCTACTTTTGAAGAATTTTGTTTAAATAAAAATTGGGTTTCAAAAGAATTAAGAAGTGATGAAGATGAACATATTGAAGTGAAAGATATTCGATATATGAGAGAAATGTGGCAAAAACAGAATATTAATTATCTTGAACTTCTTTATACTGAATATTTTATTATTAACCCAAAATATGAACAGCTTTTTAATCATTATTTTGTAAACAACAGAGAAGTAATTGCTCATTATGATAGAAATAAAGCTGTTAAAAGTATTGGCGGACAGTTACTTCACACTCTTGGTCAAGGTAGAGATGATAATAAAAAACTTTATAATAGTTTTAGATTGCATCATTTTTTACAGAATTATTTGTTAGGTATGCCATATGAGGACTGTATTGTACCAAAAGGAAATACACATGATTTCTTATGGGAATTAAAATATAATTGTAAATGGGACGCGGCAACCATGCTTGAACGCGCCGACGACCTAGAACATGAAGTAGAACATTTGATGGCAGCGAATAGTAATCTGGATTCTCCGGACTTTGAAGCAGCTGCTGCCGCGCTTGACACAGGTGTTTGTGAGATTTTAAAGTTCTCTTTTGAAGAAAAATCACTTTCTAAAGAAGATTTCTTAAAAAATCTCACAAACACAGAAACTAAAGCATTACATTCTATTTTTAATGAAATTCATGCAGAAGGTAATATTAGTTTATCTAAAATGATTGAGAAATATTCTATTTCTCGCCCCGTATATAATAATCTTTTAAGTAAATTAAAAGAATATAATATTGCAGAAGTAATTTCACAAGGAATGAAAGGAACCTATATTAAATTTACTCAATCTGAAATTAAAGCAGAAGCTATTGATTTTATATAAAAATTATTATATAATATTTATATAAGTAATAAATAAATAAATAATTAATAAGAAAGGGAATGTATGAAATTTAAAAACTCCACTACTATTGTAAGTGAAATTGAAACTCAGCAGCAAGTGTTAGCTGATTTAGAAGGTACTAGTGCAGCACATTTAAGTTTTATTGAAAGCACTATTGCTGAATTAGAGGAGACCTCTAAGAAAATTGATGCTGAAAAAGCTAAAACTGTACAGTTAATTCAAAAATTAACTGCAACAAGTGAAGGTTTAACTCTTTTAAAGGATTCTAACACAACTAAAATTCGTCAATTAAAAGATATTTTTTCTGTTGAGGAAAATTAAAAAGTTAATATAAAATTATTAAATTATTTATGTACTTTGAAAACTTAATAAGAAAAAGATTAAAAGGAGATAAAAGGATTTATGTTATCAAGTATTTTAAGCATTGGACTTCCTGTCCTTATTGTAGCCATTATTGTCATTTTGTTAGCCATGGGTTATGTTAAGGCTCCACCTAACACAGCATATCTTATTTCTGGTCTTCGTAAGAGAACAGTAATTGGAAAAGCTGCAATTAGAGTACCTTTCCTTGAACGAATTGACAAAGTTTCTTTACAGTTAATTCCTATTGATGTAAAGACTTCTAGTGCAGTTCCTACCGCAGATTATATTAATATTAGAGTAGATGCGGTTGTCAATGTTAAGGTATCTGATGAGCCTGATAAGTTGAAACTTGCTGCACAAAACTTTTTGAACATGAAGCCTGAATACATTGCCGCAGTTGCTAGAGAAGTTCTTGAAGGTAATATGCGTGAAATTGTAGGTCAGATGCGTCTTGAAGAAATGGTTAGTGACCGTCAGAAATTCGCAGAAATGGTTAAAAAGAATGCCGACCCTGACTTAGCAGGTATGGGTCTTGATGTAATTTCCTTTAACGTGCAGAACTTTATTGACGATAATCAAGTAATTGAAAATCTTGGTGTTGATAATATCGTTCAGATTTCTAAGAAAGCTGCCGTATCAAGAGCAAATGCTGAAAAAGAAATCGCAGTTGCACAGGCAAAGGCTGCTAAAGAAGCAAATGATGCACAGGTAGCTGCAGAATTAGAGATTGCCAATGCAAAAGCACAAGCCGCAAAAGAGAAGGCTATTGTAAAATCTCAGGCTGATAAAGAATCTCAGGAAGCTCGTATCGAAGCAGATACTCAGATTGCACAAAAGCAGAATGAGTTAGATGTTCGTAGAGCAGAATTGCAGAAAGAAGTTGATACAAAGCAGGCTATTGCAGATGCTGCTAAAGGTATCCAGGCTGAGGAACAGCGTAAAGTGCAGGAAATCGCTACAGCTAATGCAAATCTTGCTCGTCAAGAGAAGGAAATTGAGTTAAAAGAGCGTGAAGTTGCAATTAAAGAAAAAGCTCTTGAAGCAGAAGTTAAGAAGACTGCGGAAGCTCGTAAATATGCAGCTCAGCAGGAGGCAGATGCTAGACTTTATGAAACTCAGAAGGCTGCGGATGCAGAATTATTTGAGCGTCAGAGAAAAGCTGAAGCTGAGAAATTCGAGGCTGAACAGGCTGCTGAGGCAACAAAAGCAGAATCTGAAGCTAAGAGAGTTGCTATGGAAAACGAAGCTGCCGGTATTAAGGCTAAAGGTGAGGCGGAAGCTGCAGCTATTCAGGCTAAGGCAGTCGCTGAGGCTGAAGGTATCTTGAAGAAAGCAGAAGCTATGAAACAGTATGGTGAAGCTGCACAGATGGATATGCAGTTACAGGCAATTAAAACATACTTTGAACAGTTACCTGCAATCGCGGAAGCCGCAGGTAAAGCTTATACAAATGTAGATTCTATCTATATGTATGGCGGAGAATCTTCAAAGCTTACCGAAGATATTATGAAAAATGTGACACAGGTTTCTGAAGGTTTAAGTCAGTCTATGGGCATTGACCTTAAAGGACTTCTTTCTGGGGTTCTTGGCGCTAAGCTTGTAGGCGGTAAAGACGTAACCGTAAATGTTGAACCTATGAATGAATAAATATTATAAAGGTTGAGTGTAAAAACTCAACCTTTATTTTTTTATTAAAATTTGTTATAATATTTATATGAAAAGAAAGGAAAAAATAAATATTGATTGAAAAAGGCGATATTGTTATTGTTAGAGGAAAACGCTATAAGGTTAAATCAGTAAAAAAACATCTTAATAGTTGTACAATCCGCAGCTTAGATGGCAAAATAGTATTTTATAATGTTTATACAAAAACTCTTAAAAAAGAAGAAAAAGAAAGAAGGAATGATTAATGTTTAATTTTATTTTACCAAGTTTTAAATTTAAAGTTGAAAAATGGAAATGGAATAAAGAATATCGAATTTATGTTTCTAACTTAGGTAATTTTAAAGATGAATATAAAAACAATATTCCAATTATGATTGGAGCATCTTCTGGCTATTGTAGAGTAAATACTCCTTATGGAATTAAAACTGCTCATAGATTGGTATTATTAACATGGAAACCAATTCCTAATGCAGAAGATTTGACTATTGACCATTTAGACCATAATAAAAGGAATAATACTTTAGATAATTTAGAATGGGTTACTCATACAGAAAATTTAAAGCGTGCAGATGCAGATTTAGATAAAAGTGAGTCTACACTGAAACCCGTACAGGCACTACTTAAAAGTGGTCAGAAAACTTTTGCTTCTTTTGATGAAGCAGCTACGTGGCTAATTCAGCATCAAGGTATGAAAAATGTAGAAAAAAACAGAATTGTAAATAGAATTAAAAATGCAGTTAAAAATAATACAAGCTATTGCGGAAGAAAATGGACTTTATTATTATAAGGAGAATAAATGGATAAAATATTTTTTGTTACAAGCAATAAAAATCATTTCAGAGAAGAGGTAGATTTAACGGAAGTGAATAATTATCTTAGTAAAAATAAAAATTATTATGTAGCATCTATTACTCCACTTTATCAAAGCATTGCTATGACAGGTGGAAATAGTATGGCTTCTTCTGAAAAAAGTAATTATGCAGCTTTAATTGTAATTTCTCAAAGAGAATACGCTGTAGGATAAATTAATTGATTTTATAAAAAAATAATATTATAATATTTATATAGTAAGAAAATAAAAGAAAAGAAAAAAGAGGTAATTAAATTTATGGGAAGATATGATAGTGAAGATAATTATGGAGCAGCTGCTTCAATGAATCGTCAGAGAGATATTGTTCTTTCTACGAATGAATTTGTCTTTATTCAGAGTAAAACCAATGGTGCAATTAAGACCTATACCGGTCCTACAACCGCAACTATTTCCGCACAGGAATCATTGGTAACTTTCAATAGTAGAACAAAAAGATTTGAAGAGACTACAGATTTTGAAAAAGCAAGACAGCTTTTTACTTCTGCTCCAGAAGGTTGGTATGTTGTATTAAAGAACCCAAGTGCAGATGGTTCTTATCCTGATGCAGCTAAGGCAATGAATAGCCCTGAACTTAAAATTGGTCGTAAAGTAAATATTGCGGGTCCTTGTTCATTCTCCCTGTTTCCAGGTCAGATGACAAAAGTAATTCGTGGTCATAGACTTCGTTCTAACCAGTATTTACTTGCTCGTGTATATGATGCGGTTGAGGCGGAAAAGAATATGGCTTCCGCGACTGTTATTGATGCAGAGGGAAATGAAAAAGAAAATAAGACAGAAAAATACTATGCAGGTCAGTTGTTAGTAATTAAAGGTACAGAAGTATCTTTCTATATGCCACCAACAGGTATTGAAGTTATTGCAGTAGGTGGAACTGGAGATACTTATGTTCGTGAAGCTGTTACTCTTGAACGTCTTGAATATGCAATCCTTAAAGATGAGGATGGAGAAAAGAGATATGTTCATGGTCCAGCTGTGGTATTTCCTAAGCCAACTGAAACTTTCGTAGAAACTCCTAATGGTGGAAATATCTTTAGAGCCTTAGAGTTATCTCCAATTAGCGGCATCTATGTAAAAGTAATTGCAGAATATACAGATAAGGATAAAGAGGGTAAAGAAGTTAAGCATCCTATCGGAGAAGAGTTATTTATCACTGGTAATGACCAGATGATTTATTATCCAAGACCTGAGCATGCAATGATTCAGTATGATGGTAAGTATATGCATCACGCTATTGCAATTCCTGAGGGTGAAGGTCGTTATATCTTAAACAGACTTACAGGTGTTATTACAACTGTTAAAGGTCCTAAAATGTATTTGCCAGACCCAAGAACAGAAGTTGTAGTTAAGAGAAAGCTTACTGAAAAAGAATGTAGATTAATGTATCCAGGTAACGATGAAGTTCTTGCTTATAATGGTGCATTGTCTGAGAAAGCAACTGAAAAATTAGCTCGCCAGGGCAAAACTAATGCATTAGCTGACGTATTAAATAATGCATATGCAACATCTAATCAGGAAGCTACTTTGGCAATTTTTGAAGCTAATTCAAACATTAGCCGCGGAGTGTCTTATACAAAACCTCGTACTATTACTCTTGATACAAAGTATGATGGTGTAGTCGCTGTAAATGTATGGACAGGATATGCTATTAATGTAGTATCTAAGACAGGCAAAAGAGAAGTAGTAGTTGGTCCTACAACTCGTTTGTTAGACTATGATGAAACTCTTGAATATATGGAATTGTCTACAGGTCGTCCTAAGACTACTGACCATATGATTGAAACTGCTTATTTAAGAGTTGAAAATAATAAGATTTCTGACCTTATTAATGTTCAGACTAAAGACTTTGTAGATGTTCAGATTAAAGTATCTTATTGCGTAGACTTCCTTGAGGGTTATAAAGACAAGTGGTTCTCTGTTGAAAATTATGTTAAATATATGTGTGACAGAATGAGAAGTCTGTTAAAGCGTGAAGCTAAACTTCATAACATTGAAGATTTTTATGCAAATGCAACTGACATTGTTAGAAATATTGTATTAAATCTTTCAAGCGAAAATGAAGATAAGCCTGAGGCTAAGAAAGGTAAAAACGGTCGCTTCTTCAAAGAAAATGGTATGTTAGTTCACGATGTTGAAGTATTGAGTATCGGTGTTGAAAGTGCAGTTGCTAATATCCTTGAAGCTCATCAGCAGGAAATGATTCAGAAAACTCTTGAACTTTCAGATGCAGCTCGTAAGATGGAAGTCGTAACTAAACTTGCTGAATACGAAAGAGAAGAAAAAGAGTTAGCATTTGCTAATAAAACAAAAGCACTTGAATTAGATAAGGCTTATGAAACTCAAAGATTACAGACTCAGAAAGCTCTTGATACTGAGAAGAGAGCTGCTGCGGAAGCTGCTAAACAGGCGGAAGCAGATATGCAAAAGATTTTGGATGCAATTCAGAGTTCTGAATTAGAAAGAGCTAAGAAAGCAGATGCCGCAAGAATCGAAACAGAAAAGCAGTTAGCAGCTATCGAAAAGGCTAAACAGGATGCGTATGCAGCTACTGTTGCAAGTATTATGGAAAGCATCTCACCTGACCTTATCGCAGCTATGACTTCTAAGTCTAATGCAGCAATGCTTGAAACCGTAACAGCTTCAATGGCACCTGTAGCAATCGCTAAGGGAGAATCTGTAGCAGATGTAACTAATAAGCTTTTAAGAGGTACTAGTCTTGAAGGTGTATTGGAAAATATCGGGGCTATGAAGATTCCTGAATAAGATATATAAAAATTAAGGCTGTGGAAACACAGCCTTTTTTGATTTTTCATTAAAATTTTGATATAATATTTATATAAAATAAAGGAGATAGATAAAAATGAATAAAATGTTGCAAGCAATTGGAATTGCAAGAAAATATTACAATAAAAAAACTTTTTATCATGCTCTTGATGTAGCTAATTATGTATCTGAAAACTATATGATAGATAAGCCAACTAAAGAAGATGCAATGATTGTTGCCATTTTACATGATTTGTTAGAAGATACAGATTTAAAAAAGGAAGATTTATTAAAAATATTTGATGAAAATATTGTAAATGCAGTTAAAATATTAACAAAAGATAAAGAACAATCTTATGTAGATTATTGTATTGAAATTAAAAATTCCATTTCTTTATTTTCTGGACAACTTGCTTATTGGGTTAAATTGGCGGATATGAAAGACCATTTATCTAAAACCGAAACTTTAACAGATAAACTTAAAGCAAAATATTTAGAAGGTTTAGCTTATTTATTATGATATGTGATAAATGTGCGTATGGAAGTGTAGATATATTTGGTGACCGCAATTGTAATTATTATAACATCAATCCAAGCGGTAAATGTGTTCAAGAAATTATCAAACAGGAAAATAAAGAATATTTTGAAAACAGAGAAGAGGTTAAAAAAATGACATTTAAACAATTACAAGAGGAATTAGTTAATTCCATGAAGAGTAAAGATAAAGTGCGGAAAGCAGTAATTTCTGATATTATGTCAACCGCAAAGAATATGGCTATCGAAGCAGGTTGTAAAGATGATATTAAAGATGAAATAGTGGAAAAGGCTATTTTAAAAGTAAAGAAAACTTGTCAAGAGCAAATTGACACTTGTCCTGCAGATAGAATAGACACTTTAAATAATTATAAAGCAAATATGATTATCATTAATGAATTTGCTCCAAAAATGATGAATGAAAATGAAGTGCAGGAAGCTGTTTCTGAGATTCTTTCTGCTGGACCTGATATAGGCATTACTAATATTGGTTCTGCTATGAAAATTTGTAATCTCCATCTTAAAGGAAAAGCAGATGGCAAAATGATTAGCACTATTGTAAAAGAAATTTTTAAAGCTTAAAAGTTAATATGATTGGAAAAGCTATATATGCTGGACTTATGGTTGGAATAGGAGTTTCTGCAAATTTAATGTTAGAAAATCCTATTCTTGGAGCTTTATTATTCTCTTTAGCATTGTTAGTAATAATGCACAACCAATTATATTTATATACAGGTAAAATTGGTTATTTTAATTTTACAAAAGAACAAAGCAAAATATTAGTATTAGGATTATTATTTAATTTCATTGGATGCTTATTCACGGTTAGTATGAATTGCGGCGACCCTACCTATATAGCAGAAATATCGAGAGCTGCAGCTCTTAAATTTGAGCCTTCCGCGATTCAATTATTTATAGAGGCTTTCTTTTGTGGAATATTAATGTTTACCGCAGTAAATAGTAAGAAAACAATAATTACAGTTTTTTGTATTATGACTTTTATCTTATTAGGATATGAACACTGTGTAGCAGATTTTCCTTTTTTATATTTTGTTTTATCTTTTGAAAATATAATAAAATTTTTATTAATTATATTAGGAAATACTATTGGTTCTATTTTTATACATTTTTTAGTAAAGGAAAAAGAAAATGGCAAAAAGAGATTATAACTGGGAAGGTAAGGATGAAAGAGCAGCAACTGCAAAACTCCATACCGCAGAAATGAAAATTAAATATCCTAAAGAAATTTCAGAGTCGTTTAAAAAGACTAAAATTTATGATATAAATTTTAGTCTCCCTGCCTCCACAGGAATGCCTCTTGAAGTTATTGTAGAAGATTTAGATAGTGTAAGTGCTATTTTTAACTATTGGAAAGAAAATGAAAAGATTGCTGTACTTAACTTTTCTTCATATAAAAATCCAGGTGGTGGATTCTTATTAGGTAGTCGCGCCCAGGAAGAGTGTTTATGTCATGAATCCAATCTATATAATATTCTTCTTCAATTAGAAGGTAGTTTTTATAGTTGGAATAATTTGCATAAAAATAAAGCACTTTATTTAAATAGAGGATTATATACTCCAAATGTAATATTTGAAAGAAATGAGCAATTCGTTGGAGAAATTGTGTTACCTTGTGATGTAATTACTTGTGCTTCTCCAAATAAGACGACTGCACAAAAATGGCAAAATGTGTCTAATGAAGAAAATAGTAAATATTTAAGAGAAAGAATTAAATTTGTTCTTGATATTGCTAAAGATAATAAAGTAGATACTTTGATTTTAGGTGCTTATGGATGCGGAGTATTTGGGCAAAATCCAGTAGAAGTAGCCCAAATTTTTAAAGAATATTTAACAACAACTCATAAATGTTTTAAGAAAGTTGTTTTTGCTATTCCAAGTGGAAATAATAATCTTCCTGCTTTTATGAATATTTTTAATAAAGGAGTAAATAATGAGTAAAGAAAGAATTTTTTTAATCAAAGATGTATCAGATACAGAATATATCAATAGCTTTTTTGAAAAACTAGAAGCAAAAGGCTATGAATATGAAGTTGATTATGATTATGAAGAAGGTTTTCCTGGAATTTTAGTTTATGTAAATTGGGATGAATAGAAAGGAGATTTGAGATGCCAGTACATGATGACCTTGGAACTCGCATGAAAGAATATTATGAGAATATTCCAAAAACTAAATTAATGAGAAGAACTCCTGTTATTATTCGCATTGATGGTAAAGCTTTTCATACTTTTACAAGAAGTTTTGTTAAACCTTTTGATAGAATTTTAATGGAGTCTATGCAAGAAACAATGAAATATTTATGTGAGAATATTCAAGGTTGTGTACTTGGATATACTCAGTCCGATGAAATTACTCTTGTTCTTGTAGATTATAAAGAATTAAATAGCTCTGCTTGGTTTGATTATGAAGTACAAAAACTTTGTAGCATTTCCGCAAGTATGGCAACAATGGCTTTTAATCGAATTTTTGCACAAAAGGTAGATGAATTTGGAAGAAACAATTGTCCTGGTTATGATGAGGGCGGATATGACCCAAATTCTATTACAGATGAAGAAAAAAATGCTATTCTTTTAGTACAAACTTATTGTAGAGCAATAGATAAAGGAGCTATGTTTGATGCTCGTTGTTTCAATATTCCAAAAGAAGAAGTGACTAATCTTATTTATTGGCGACAGCTTGATGCTACTAGAAATAGTATTCAGATGGTTGGACAAGCTAATTTTAGTCATAATGAACTTCAAAATAAGAATTGCAATATGATTCAAGATATGTTGCATGAAAATAAAGGTATTAATTGGAATGATTTTCCTACTGACTGTAAACGCGGAAGTTGTTGTATTAAAGAATTATATGTTCCGAAAAAAGCAAGTTTAGCCGATACTCCGCGAAGTCATTGGATTATAGATACTGAAATTCCTATCTTTAAAGGCGAAGATAGAGAATATATTGAAGAATTAATTAAAATTGGAGAATAAAATGAAGAAAATATTTTGTATTTTACTTTTAATTTTAACCTGCTTATTCACTGGATGTGGAAATCAAGATATATGGGATACTGTATATACATATGATTATGCTTATATTTTACTTCCTAACGGTGAAGTTATAGAAGGAGACGTTGATAAATGGAGTGATTATGAAGGAGACCAACTTCAAATTACTATTGAAGGAAATGTATATTTAACAGATACTACAAGAGCAGTATTAATTCAATATGAATAAAAATAATGGTGAGTAAATGCTCACCTTTATTTTTATAAAAAATTATGATATAATTTATATATAAATAAAAGAAAGGGTTGATAAAGTGAATGGCAAAAAATCAAAAATTATATACATCTGAATTTTATTGTACTCGATGTGGAAAAAAAGGACTCCCAATCATGCGGCGAGCAGGTCAAGACCGCGAAGCTGGACACTTAAAAAGACTTTATTGTTTGTTTTGTGATTTAGAAACTAATCATGCAGAAGTTAGACCTTTTGGTGCATATAATCGAGAAGATTTTGAAGAAGAATTTCAATTAGGAAGATTTGTAGATGGAAAGAAAATTCCTATTGCAGAATTACTAAGTTGTTCAAAAACAGAATGTGATTACAATAGAGATGGAAAATGTTGGAATTCTAATGGTAGTTTTAAATGTGGACATCGTATTATATTAGAAGCAGGTCCAGAAAATAAAGGATTCGGAATGGAGCGTGATAGATAATGGGTAAATTATTTATATTAATGGGTGCACCTGGTTCAGGTAAAAGTACCTGGGTAAAAAATCATATGACTTTAAATGACTCTTATATATCAAGAGATGATGTTAGATTTTCTATGGTACCAGAGGGTGATGAATATTTTTCAAAAGAAAAAGAAGTATTTAAAGAATTTATTCGTAGAATTGATGAAGATTTAAAGTTTCATAATGTATTTGCGGATGCTACTCATTTAACTGCGGCCTCCCGCAATAAATTACTTAGAGCTATCTCTACTAAACCTGATGCTGTTGAAGTAATTTGGATTAAAACTCCTCTTGATGTAGCTTTAGACCAGAATGAAAATCGTAAAGAAACTCGTTCTTATGTTCCTAGAAGCGTTATCCGCAGAATGCATTGTCAGATTGAAAAACCTGAATTTGAAGAAGGTATTGACAAAATTTATATTGTTGAACCTAATAAAGATATTCAAATTATAGAGAGGAAATAATATGATTGTAACAAATTATGAAGAATTAAAAGCTGCATTTGAATTAGTAGAAAAAGAAAAAGACAAAAATCTTAAAGGCTATGCTTTTGATAGCTTAGTTTTTAGATATCAATTAGCTCGTAAAGAACAGGCAATTTTAGATACGGAAAAAATTGCATATAAAAAAAATATATCTAAAATAGAAGCAAGAAGAATTGCAGAAGATAGAGCAGAAAGAGATATAATGCGTTTTATTCAAATTTTAGATGAAATTATTGGAGAACATAATTAGGAGGAATTATATAATGGGAAATGTATTTTTTACTAGCGACACTCATTTTGGTCATGACCGAGATTTTGTATGGGGTGTTCGCGGTTTTAAAAATGTAGATGAAATGAATAAAGAAATTGTAAAGAGATGGAACTCTGTTGTTAAAGAGGAAGATACTGTTTATTTACTTGGTGATGTAATGCTTGGTAATAATGATGAAAGTATTAAATATTTAAAACAGCTTAATGGTCTTATTTATATTGCTCTTGGTAATCATGATACTAGTGCTCGTGCTAAAATGTATGCAGAATGTCATAATGTTGTGGATGTTCAAATGTGTTATCGAATTAAAGCAGGAAAGAAACAGGTTATTTTATCTCATTATCCAACAGTAACTGCAAATGGAGAAGATACTAAAGTGTTAAATTTTTATGGTCACACTCATCAAAAAGATAACTTCTTTGAGAAAAGACCTTATATGTATCATGTGGGTATGGATTCTCATGATTGCTATCCAGTTAAAATGGAAGATATTTTAAATGAAATTTCAAAAGGAGAAAATAAATAATGAAAGATGATGCTTTAGGCTGTTTTGGAGCAGTTGTATTATTATTATTATTCTTAATCTTTTCACCATTTATCTGTTTCTGCGGAGGATGGGTTACAGGATTATTAATTCAATGGATTTTTGCTGATACTTTTTTAAAAGGATTAGCTTTATTAGGAATTATAATTACAAAAAGTCAAATTCCTTTATTCTGTGGTATTTTAGGAGTAATTGGAAGTTTCTTTAAAAGCTCTATCAAAACCAGCTCAAATAAATAAATAATATACTGACCCGCGTAGGCGGGTCTTTTTATTGTCTTTTTCTAAAAAATATGTTATAATAATGTTAAGAAATGGGTAATTACCTTTAATTTATTTAATTGTTTTTTTAAATATATTTGACAATAAAGTTGAAAGGAAATAATTGCCTATGAAAAATTTTATAAAAGGTATATTATTTATATCTTTAATTGTACCAATACTAAGCGGTATTGTATCTATTTTAAATCAATTGGTTGAATATATATGTATATGTTTGGCGGTTAAAACTGCCAAGAAACAGGCTGAAGCGAAACCTGAAGAAGAAGTTCATACTCATGCTATTGGATTTAGAATACCTACAGATGAAGACTGCGAAGAAGAAGGAGACTGGTAATTATATGTATATATTTTATGATACTTGCGCCCTATTAGATAAACTACATAGAGTTTTTGATAATAATTTCTTAATTAGTAATGTTACATTAAGAGAATTAGAAAACATAAAAACTTCTGCAAATAAAGACCCAGAAGTTAAATTTAAAGCAAGAAGATTAATTCATTTATTAGATGAAAATGAAGAAAAATATACTATTGTTAATTATGATAAAGATTGGGATGAAGAACTTAAAAATCATTCAATACTACCTAATACTGATGATAGTAAAATTATTTTAACAGCTTTTCATTCTATGAAACAATATCCTGATTTAATATTCGCTACCGCAGATATATGCTGTAAACAATTAGCTAAATCAATTGGATTAAAAGTAAATTATCTTTCTAATATACAAGATAAATATTGTGGATATAAAGAAATTACTTTTTCAACAGATGAAGAATTGGCTTTGATTTATGAACATTTATATGATAAAGAATATAAATGGGAAATGCTAATTAATCAATATTTACTAATTAAAAATAAGCAATCAAGAGAAATAATTGATAAATATAAATATACAGCAAATGGTTTTGTTAAAGTTCCTTTTAATTGTTTTGAAAGTAAAATGTTTGGAAAAATAAAACCAAAAGACATTTATCAATCATTAGCTATGGATAGTTTTGTTTCTAATACAATTACTATGATTCGCGGATGTGCTGGTACTGGAAAATCATATCTAGCTTTAGGATATTTATTCTCTCAACTTGAAAAAGGAAAAATAAGTAAAATTATTATTTTCTGTAATACCGTAGCAACTTCTGGGTCAGCTAAATTAGGATATTACCCTGGTAGCCGCACAGAAAAATTACTTGATTCTCAAATTGGTAACTTTTTATCAAGTAAAATTGGAGATAGAATTGAAGTGGAAAAGCTTATTTCAGAAGGTAAAATAGAACTTCTTCCAATGTCTGATATTCGTGGATATGATACAACAGGATTAAATGCTGGTATTTATATTACAGAGGCACAAAATTTAGATATTGAATTAATGAGACTTGCTCTTCAAAGAATTGGAGAAGATTCAATATGTATCCTTGATGGAGATTCAGAAACTCAAGTTGATTTATCTATTTACGCGGGTAATAATAATGGAATGAGACGAGTTTCAGAAATCTTTAAAGGAGACCCTATCTATGGAGAAGTAACTTTAAAAACTATTCATAGAAGTCATATAGCTACTCTTGCTCAAAGAATGTAATATTTAACGGCTCGGATGGCTATCAGTCGCAATTCAAAAATAAAAATGCTTTTGGAAATTTTTAAAGCGAACTTTCGTTTATAAGAACTCATGTTAGAAATAACATGAGTTCTTTTTATATACATTTCACTTAAAAGGAAGGAGAGTGTATTATAAATGATATTAGATGAGAAAGACATTATAAGAGAGGAAAAGTTGTGGGCTAAGCAAAAAGGTTTAATTGAGAGAAAGCAAAAAATTGCAAAAGAAAAAAGAGAATTAAGACCTAAACTTTTTACTACAACTAAATTATTAATCTTTTTCTTATTTGTAAATTGCACTATTATTGAAATTTTTACTGGTTGGGCAACAATTCAAAGTTTAAACAATTCTTTAATTACAGGTCAATATGCAGACTTTTCACCTTTAATTGCACTTATTGGTGCTGTTGTTGGTGAGGTTATGGGATTTGCCATCTATGCAGTAAAATCAACAAAAGAAAATACTGCTGGCGGAATTATATACGACCAGGCAATGAATAATCGTCATAATATTACACAGGATATTTTAAACAATTATTCAAACAATAGAGACAATAGTGACGGAACTGTTGGTTAATAAAACAAGGAGGAAATATATCTATGGCTGAATTTTTAATGAATTATTGGTGGCTTTTAATTTTAATCATCGCAGCTGTTTCTATTGGCGGATACTTTTTATATACTTTTATAAAAATGCCTTCTACAGCTCAATTAACAAAAGTAAAAGAATGGTTATTGTATGCAGTAACCGCAGCTGAAAAAGAATTAGGTGGCGGAACTGGACAGATTAAACTTCGTTATGTATATGATATGTTTATTGCTAAATTTCCTTATTTAGCTAAAACAGTGTCTTTTGAAGCTTTTAGTTTTTTAGTAGATGAAGTATTAGATAAGTTTAGAGATATGTTAGATAATAATAATAATCTTCAAATTTATGTAAAAGGAGAGGAATAATGACTAAAGAGCAGTTTATTGAAAAAATAGCATCACTTGTTAAAAAATACGCTGATTCTTATGATATTAAAGTTATTAGTCCGATTATAGCACAGGCGTGCTTAGAAAGTGCATATGGAACAAGTGAATTGGCTACTAATGCACATAATTATTTTGGTTTGAAATATAGACCAAATAGATGCCCATCTGCTTGTGGAATTTACCATAAAATAGGTAGTGAACAAAATGCAGATGGTAGTTATACATCTTCTGCTATGCAGTGGATGAAATTTGAAAGTATGGAAAAAGGTATAATTGGTTATTTTGATTTTATTAATATTTCTAATTATGCTAATCTTAAAAATGTAACTAATCCAAAAATTTATTTAGAAAATATTAAAAAAAATGGATATGCAACTTCATTAAAATATATAGATAATCTTATGAATGTTATTAATAAATGGGATTTAACTAAATACGATGAAGATGCAACAACAAAAGGAGATGTTCAAATGGGATATACAAATAGTTCACTCGTAAATTGCGTTGTAAAAAGTCCAAATCATTCAGGCAAAAGAACTCATAGAATTGATAGGATTACACCTCACTGTGTAGTTGGACAATTATCTGCAGAAAGTATTGGAGGATGTTTTACAAGTTCTTCAAAACAAGCAAGTTGTAACTATGGAATTGGTAAAGATGGTAGAGTTTGCTTAATTGTTGATGAAGCCAATAGAAGTTGGTGTACATCTTCAAGTGCAAATGACCAAAGAGCTATCACTATTGAGGTAGCATCTGATAAAACACATCCTTATGCTTTTACTAACGAAGCTTATGAAAAATTAGTAGAATTATGTACTGATATTTGTAGACGTAATGGAATCAAAAAGTTATTATGGCTTGGAACAAAAGAAAAATCTTTAGCATATGAACCTAAAGATGATGAGGCTATTTTAACTGCTCATAGATGGTTTGCAAATAAATCTTGTCCTGGGGATTGGATGTATGCAAGAGAAGGAGACTTAGCTAATAGAGTAACTGCAGCATTGGGCGGAAATGTAGTTTCAACACCCGCACAACCTAGTCAACCAGCTAAGAATGATAGTTTTCCAACTGTACCATTTTTAGTTCAAGTTATTGTTAATGACTTAAATTATAGAAATGAACCTTCTATGAAAGGTACAGTTAGAGGTCAGACTGGAAAAGGTTCTTTTACTATTGTAGAAGTATCTGACGGATGGGGTAAATTAAAATCTGGAGCTGGATGGATTTATCTTGAAAATCCAGAATATTGTACTATTGGTAAGAGCGTTGGCGGAAATGTAGTTTCAACACCCGCACCATCGACACCTGCCGCAACTTCTTATAGAGTAAAAATAACTGCTAATGCACTTAATATTAGAAAAGGTCCTGGTACTAAATATGGTACCAATGGAGTTATTAGAGATAAAGGAATTTACACTATTATAGAAGAAAATAATGGATGGGGTAAATTAAAATCTGGAGCTGGATGGATTTCTTTAAGCTATGCTCAAAAGCTTTAATAATATAGACTGAGTAATGAAAATTACTCAGTCTATTTTTTTTGTCTAATTTTAACTACTTTTTAGTTAAGGGGTTTGACTTTCTTCAAAAAATATATTATAATATAAATATAGAGGCAATCAATAAAGTTCTCTAATAGCAAATACTTAGAAAGGAAGATAAATTTTGATAAAAAGAATTGGACATAATACGGAAGTTGAAGTCTCCATTATTCCCAAATTAAAAGAGTGTAATTCTATTACATTATGCCCTGGAGATACATTATTAGTTCATGTTGACCATGAACAATGGGATATGAATGCAGCTCAAGAATTTTATGAATTATTTTCGCAGGCTTTTCCTAATAATAATGTAATGGTAACTTTTAAAGGAATAGATATAGGAGTGATAAAAGAACAATGAAAGTAAAAAATATATTTAAACATTTTAAATTAGTATGTACTCATAAATATTATGTATATCAAAATTGCGTAAAAGCAGGATTAATATGGCGAGGTATTAAACATGATATGTCTAAATTCTCTCCAACAGAATTTTTTGAATCTGTAAAATATTTTGATGGTAGCCGTAGTCCTATTGATGTATGTAAAGAAGCTAATGGATATTCAAAAGCATGGATGCATCACAAAGGTCGCAATACTCATCATTATGAATATTGGCAAGATAACTTTGATAATGGCGGACAGTCACTAGAAATGCCATATGAAGATGCTCTTGAATTAATTTGTGATTATTTAGGAGCAGGTAAAGCGTATATGAAAGATAATTTTACCTATGATAGTGAATATGATTGGTGGTTAAATAAAGCCTCTAAACCATTAGCAATGCATCCTCATACTAAAAATTTTATAAATACTATGCTATCAGTTATGAAACAAGAGAAAAATAATGATGTATTAAAATATTCTCGTTCATATAATATTTACCTTGTCTGTTATGAGAAAGGAATTAAAAGATGATAAATATTTATGTAGATGGAGCTTGTAAAGGCAATCCTGGTCCTGGCGGTTTTGGAGTAGTTATTTTAGAAGATGAGTATATTCAAAACTTTGGCGGGCAGCCGCAGAAAACAGATAAAAAGCATATTGCTTACGCTTATAGTGAACAATGTAAACAAACTACAAATAATAGAGAAGAATTAAAAGCAATTATTCATGCTTTTGAATTAGCTCAAAAAACTTTTCCAAATGAAACTTGTATTATATATTCTGATTCTTCATATAGTGTAAATACTTGTAATAATTGGATATTTAATTGGGCAAGAAATAATTGGAAAAATAGTAAAAAACAAACTGTAGAAAATTTAGATTTAATGAAAATCCTCTATAATTATCTTAGCATGGATTTTTTTAATTGTCAAGTTGTTCGTGTGCCTGGTCATCAAAATATTCTTGGTAATGAACTTGCAGATGCATTGGCTACGGGCAATATTGTAAAGTTCCAAAAATTAATGGACAAAAATAATTTATCTAAATAGAATATTTTTTACTTATATATAAGGAGGTAAAAAATATGGGATATATTTATAAAATAACTAATAAAATAAATAATAAGGTTTATATAGGAAAAACAGAAGGAGATATTGCTTTAAGATGGCAACAACATATTTATAATATGTCTAATGGAATTGAATATCATCTTTATAATGCAATGCGAAAATATGGTTTAGAAAATTTTTCTTTTGAAATATTGGAAAATAATTTAAAAAAAGAAGAGTTATCTCAAAAAGAAATTGAATATATTAAATCATATAATTCTTTAAAAAATGGATATAATATGACTATAGGCGGAGAAGGTGTTACTAAATATTCACATGAAGATATTAAAAATAAATATTTAGAATGTCAAAATTTAGAAGAAACATCTTTATATTTTAACTGTAGTGTTGCAACAGTAAGAAGAATTTTAAAAGAGTATAATTTATATACAAATTTTAATAATACAGATTTTGCTAAAAAAGTTTTTCAATTTGATTTATATAAAGATATATTATTAAATGAATATAATTCTTTAGGTGAAGCTGCACGAGCATTAAATAAAAACAACATTAATGCAATAAGATTAGCTTGTAATCAAGAAATAAGTCAAGCTTATGGTTTTAGGTGGTCTTATAGTAATGATATAAATAGTTTACAAAAAGCCAAAAGTGGCAAAATAAAACAAGTTATTCAATTAGATAAACAAACTAATGAAATAATAAAAATTTATGAATCTGCAAAGGCAGCTTCAATAGAATTAAAATGTGATGCCTCTTCAATTCAAAAAGTTTGCAGAGGAGAAAGAAAAACCTGTGCAGGATATAAATGGCAATATAGTAAAAATTAAATTACTAATAACAATTTGAAAAAATAAAAAATATATGTTATAATATTTATATAATGAAAATTTAAGGAGAATTTTGATGAATAAATTATATGATGAAAAATCAATAGAATCACTATCTCCATTGGAATTTACGAGACTTCGTCCTGGAGTATATGCGGGTGATACAACATATTCAACTCAGTTGCTTATTGAAATTGTATCTAATGCTGTAGATGAGTTTCGTTTAGGACATGGTAATACTATTGAAGTCAATATTAATAAAGACATAGTTTCAGTTAAAGATTATGGTCAAGGTTTTATCCCTAATAGTTTTAGAGAAGATGGAAAAACAATTCTTGAAGCTGCCTTTAGTGTTCTTAATACAAGTGGTAAATATCGTGAAGATGGCACTTATGAAGGAACCTCTTTAGGTAGTTTTGGTATTGGTAGTAAAATTACGACCTATCTTTCTCATTGGTTAGTAGTTGAAACTCATAGAGATAAGAAATATGAAAAAATAGTTTTTGAAGAAGGTGTCTTTGCAAATAGAGCTACTGGACCATGGGAAAAAGAAAATGGAACAGTTGTAAGCTGGAAGCCAAGTGAAGAATTTTTTACAAATACAGAAGTAGAAATTTCAAAAGTAGAAAATCTTTTTAAAACTATCTCTTGTTTATGTCCAGGTTTAAAAATTATTTTAACTGTAAATGATAAGGAAAAAATATTTGAATCTAAACATGGTTTACATGATTTAGCAGATGAGGCGGTTGGTGGTAAAGAAATTATCAATAATCGTTTTAGTATGAATATGATTGATGGAAAAAATAAAATGGATATGATTTTAACTTATACATCTAATTATTCATCTACTTTAGTTCCTTATGTTAATACAGGTTTAACAGAAAAAGGTCCTCATATTACTCAGATTAAAACTCTTTTAACAAGAGAATTTAATAAATTCTTTAGAGAAAAGAAATGGTTAAAAGAAAAAGATGAAAATTTAACTGGTGATGATATTCAAGAAGGAATGTATATTGTATTTAATATTACTGCACCAAACGTATCATATGATGCCCAAGTTAAGAGTACAATTACAAAAATTGATATGAAACCATTTACTCAAGTGTTAGCAGATAATCTTCAAGTTTGGTTTGCTAATAATGAAAAAGAAGTAAAGATGGTCGCAGATAAAGCACTTGCTGCTCGTAAAGCAAGAGAAGCTGCTAAAAAAGCCAGAGAAGCAGTTCGTGAAACTCAAAAGAAAAAGAAAGAAAAAGTTCTTAAATTCGATAGTAAATTAGCAGATTGCTTTAGTAAAGACCGTAGTAAATGTGAAATTTATATTACAGAGGGCGATTCTGCATCAGGTAACTTAAAAACCGCACGTGATAATGAATTTCAAGCGGTAATGCCAGTTAGAGGTAAAATTTTAAATACTCAAAAAGCAACATTGGATAAAATTCAAAAAAATGCAGAAATTATGACTATGATTGATGCTTTTGGACTAACCATTGACCCTAAGAGTATGAAAGTTACTTATGATAAAGAAGATTTAAGATATGGTAAAATTATTATTATGTCTGACGCAGATGTTGACGGTGCCCATATTAAAAATCTTTTCTATACTTTTATTTGGAATTTTTGCCCTCAATTGATTGCAGATGGATATATTTATGCTGGAGTTCCGCCTCTTTATAAAATTGTAACTTCAAAAGGTTATAAATATTTAAAGAATGATGAAGAACTTGAAAAATACAGAATAGAAAATACAGGTAAAAAATATGAAGTTAAACGTATGAAAGGTCTTGGAGAAATGGATGTAGATGAGACTGAAGAAACTTTAACTAATCCAAATAATAGAATTATTAAACAAATTACTGTAAGTGATGTTGAAGGAACTAATATTCTATTTGACCAATTAATGGGAACTGGAGTAACAGCACGTAAAATGTATATTAAAAACCATTCAGAGGAGGCAACTTATAATGCAGAATGATGTAAAACAAGAGTTAGGTACAAATTTTATAGAATATGCGGTTGCTGTTAATACTGACCGTGCTATTCCAGATTCTAAATCTGGATTAAAACCTGTAGCAAAGCGTATTTTATGGGGTGCCTATAAAGAAGGTAGAACTTCTAATAAACCCCATGTAAAAGCTGCTCGTATTGTCGGTGATGTAATGGGTTCATTGCATCCTCATGGAGATAGTTCAATTTATGGAGCTTTAGTAAGATTATCTCAAGACTGGGTTATGCGTTATCCATTAATTGACTTTCATGGTAATAATGGTAATATTGCGGGAGATGGCGCAGCTCATATGCGTTATACAGAAGCAAGGTTATCAAAATTAACTGAAGATGGTTTATTGGCAGGAATTAAAAAGAAAAATGTAGATTTTATTCCTAACTACGATGAAACAGAAGATGAGCCAATCACATTACCAGCGATTTTTCCAAATCTTCTTTGTAATCCAAATACAGGTATTGGTGTGGCAATGGCTTGTAATTGGTTACCACATAACTTAAATGAAGTAGCTACTGCAATTTTTAATTATATGGATGGTAATGAAGTTTGTTTACCAGGTCCAGATTTTCCAACAGGTGGAATTATTATCAATAAAAATGATATTCCTGGAATTATGAAAACTGGACATGGAAGTATCAAACTCCGCGGTAAATATAACATTGAAAAAAATAAAATTATCTTTTATGAGATTCCTTATGGAACTGGAACTGAAGCTCTATTAGCAGAAATTGGTGAAGTTTGTGATAAGAAAGATATAGAAGGAATTTCAGAAGTTCGTGATGAAAGTAATAAAAAAGGATTAAGATTGGTTATTGAATGTGAGAAAACTGCTAATCCAGATGTTATTGTTAAAAAATTGTTTTCAAAAACAAATCTTCAAACTTCAATTTCATATAATCAAGTTGCTCTTGTAAATAAAACACCAACTGAATTAAATTTAGTTGATTGTATTAAAATTTATATTGAACATAATATTGATTGTATTAAAAGAGAAACAGAATTTGATTTAGATAAAGCAAAAGCAAGAAAAGAGATAGTTGATGGTTTGCTTAAAGCTCTTGAAGATATTGATAACATAATTACTTTAATCAAAGGAAGTAAGAGCGCGGTTGCCGCGAAAGAAAATCTTATTTCTCAATATAAATTTACTGAACCTCAAGCTAAAGCTATTGTAGATATGAAGCTTGGTAAGTTAGCAGGTTTAGAGCAAGTTGAATTAAATCAAGAAGCAAAACTTTTAGAAGCTGATATTATTGCTTATACTTTAATTTTAGAAAATGAAGATGAACAAAAATTAGTATTGAAAGATAGATTAGAAACTTTTGTAAAGAAATATGGAGATTCTCGAAGAACTGAACTTGCTCAAATAGAAGTTCCAAAAGAAGAAAAAGAGATTGAGGAAGTTATTCCTGAAGATGTAGTAGTAATTCTTACTCAAAATGGAGATATTAAACGTATTCCATTAACTGCTTTCCGCCCTCAAAAGAGAAATGGAAAAGGAGTTAAAAATGAAGATGATGCAATTTTAGATACAATTTCAACAAATACTATTGATAATTTAATGTTATTTACATCAAAAGGAAAAATGTTTAAATTATTAGTAGATAATATTCCTGTTGGAACAAATGTATCAAAAGGTGTTAGAGTAGGTACCTTAATTAATATGGATATTGATGAAAAAGTAGTTGCAATAACTTCTCTTCATAGAAAAACTAATGCTAAATTTGTAATCTTTATTACTAAACAAGGTTTAATCAAAAAGACAGTATTAGAAGAATATACAAAAGTAAAGAAATCTACTGGAATTGCAGCAATTAATATTAAAGAAGGAGATGCTTTAGCAAATGTAACTTTCATTAAAGATGAAGAAATGATTGTTATTACTAAAAAAGGTATGTCTATTCATTTCCCTACTGATGAAATTAATCCTATTGGTCGTGTTACTGCGGGAGTTCGTTCTATAAAACTTTCAGACGGGGATGAAGTTATTATTGGATTACCAGTCCATAAAACCACAGATACAGTTGGAGTAATTACAACTAAAGGTTTTGGTAAAAAAGTATCTTTAGATGAATTTCCAGTTCAAGCCCGTGCAGGAAAAGGTGTAACTTTATATAAAGTAACTGAAACTACTGGTGATATTGCGGGAGCCGCGATGATTGATAATAATGATAATTTACTTTTAATTGGAAAACCAAATTCAATTTGTATTTCTGCAAATGAATTACCATTATTAAGTAGAGTAAGCACAGGAAACATGATGATAAAAAATAGTAATATTATATCTGTTGTTAAGTTATAAACTTAACAACAGATACTAAGGAGTGTATTATGGCTTTTAATAAAGATAAAATAGAAGAATTATATCCAGAAGCAATAATGTATGAAGCTATGAAAATTCATGCAAGTACAGATACTCAACTTATTAATGCTTGTGAAAGTGATAATTATTTTGGTCAATTAAAAAAAGATGGATATTGGTATCAATTTGAAAAACATACTAATAGTTATCTCTTTTCAAGAACTGCAAGTAAAACAACTGGACTTCAAGCAGAAAAATCTGCAAATGTTCCACATATAGTTGAGGCTTTTGATTGTTTGCCTAAAGAAACCATTTTAATAGGAGAAATCTATTATCCAGGCGGAAGTTCAAAAAATGTAACTGAAATTATGGGATGTTTAGCTCCAAAAGCAATAGAAAGACAAAATGGAAAATGGGGAAAAATTCATTATTATATACATGATATTTTAATGTATGATGGAGTTGATTTAGTTGCAAATAAAATAGATAATGAAACAAGATATAAAATTTTAGAAAAAATATTTTATTTACACAATCTTAATAATTTTGATTTTCTTGAATTAGCGGAAATCTGGTACGATAATTTATATGAACGAGTTGGAAATGCATTATCTTCAGGCGAAGAAGGAATGGTAATTAAAAAGAAAACAGGTATTTATGAACCTGGTAAAAGACCAGATAGTAATTTAAAAGCAAAAAAAGTTGATTTTGCTGATGTAATTATTATTGGCTTTGAAGAGCCAACTCCTCAATACTATGGAAAAGAAATTGAGACTTGGCAATATTGGGTTGGAACTGATGACCATGAGGCTCGTTTACCAATAGCCCCTCATTATGGGGAATTATGTTGTATTGCAGTTACTAAACCATATTATATGAATTGGTATAATTCTCGTATTATTATTGGAGCGTATGATGAAAATGGTAATATTAAGAATATTGGAACTATACATTCTGGCATTAGTGACGAAATGAAAAAAGATATGACTGAAAATCCTCAAAATTATCTTCATAAAGTATGTTTAGTTCAATGTATGGAAATGGATAAAAAAGCTAAAACAATTAGACATGGATTCTTTAAATCTATAAGAGAAGACAAAAATAAAGAAGAATGTCTTATTAATGATATATTTGGTTAATTATGGAAATTTTAGATTTTATAAAAAGAAGATTTTCAAAAGATAGTAATTGGACTTGTGGAAACTGTTATTATTTTGCTCAAATATTAAAAATGCGGTTTCCGCAAGGAGAAATTTATTATAATAAAATACAAAATCATTTTATTTTTCTCTATTGTGGAACTTATTATGATTGGAGTGGAATTTATTATGATTATAACCAGAATGATATTATTTTATGGGAAGATATGAAAAGATACGATGCACTCGAGTATTCACGTATTATTAGAGATTGTGTCATGTAACTAGCTTTTGAAAATTTTAAAAATTTTTGGTATAATAAATATATGAAAGATGAAAGAAATAAACGCATAAAAAGAATTGCTCAAAAAATTGTAAACCTAGAAGAAGAGTTGCAATTGGGCAAAAATGTTAAAGAGAATCAACAGAAAATTGAAGATATAATGTCTTCCCTTTCAGTTGAAGATATGTTACAAATAGATGAATATATAACCAAGAAAAAATTATTGACAAAATAAAAATTTTTTGGTATAATATTTATATAGATAAAAGATGAATATTCTAATAAAAAGTTCATCTAACATTACAAATTATTTTATAATATTTTATTTAAAGGAGAACATTAAAAATGGCATTAAAAGAAAATTCAAGAAAAGTATTTGACTATGTAAAGAGTATTAACGGAGCTAATGTTACAGCAGCAGATATTGCTGAAGCAACAGGTTTAGAGGTTAAAAGTGTAAATGGTATCGTTACTTCTGCATTCCAGAGAAAAGGTCTTATGGAAAGAATTCCTGCAGAAATTGAATTAGAAGATGGTACTCATAAGCCAGTTAAATTTATTAAGTTGACAGCTGAAGGCGAAGCTTTCGACCCAGATGCTCCAGAAGAGAAAGCTGAATAATTTAGCTTAACTTTATATAATAGATTTGGGTGAAACATTCTAGTTTCACCCAATTTTTTTATCGAGAAATAAGTATGATTTATTTAAGTATATTTTTAATAATTGTAAGTATTATTCTTTTTATAATTGGGTATAAAAATCTTACTTTAGCAAAACAAATTAAAAATACTAAAGAACAAGATTTAATTCAAACAAAAGAAAAAATACACCAAGCTCAACAAGAAATTAATAATCTTTACTATGAGAAAACAAAGTTATTAGAAGATATAACAAAAGAAAAACAAAATCTTGCAGTAAACTATGAAAATGAAAAAAATAAAATTTCTGAGCAAATAAAATTATATAAAGATAATACTTCTTATGCTAGTGAACAATATTTGCACACTCTAGAATTAAGTTATGAAAAAGCAGAGTTAGATTATTATAATAATTTGAAAGCTTTAGAAGAAAAAAAAATCGCGGCGACTACAGAACTTGAAAAGATAAGAAGTGCATTAAATGCAGCTACAAAGGCGCAACTCCGCGAACGAGAAAAAGAAGAGAAACTTCAATTTTATAAATTATCTCTTTCTACTATTGATTTAGAGGATGTTGAAAAATTAAATACAATAAAATTATCTTTACATCAACCTGTTGTTTTGAGCAAATTGATTTGGTCAACTTATTTTTTAAAACAATCTACAGAAATGTGTAATCGTATTTTAGGAAATAAAAAAATTTGTGGTATTTATAAAATTACAAATTTAAAAACACAACAGTGTTATATTGGACAGTCTGTTGATGTTGGTCAAAGATGGAAAGACCACATTAAATGTGGTCTTGGAATAGAAGCTTCCGCAACTAATAAACTTTATAAAGCAATGCAAAATGATGGAGTGTGGAATTTTACTTTTGAACTTTTAGAAGAGTGTTCAAGAATAGATTTAAACGAAAAAGAAAAATTCTGGATTGAGATGTATCAATCTGATAAACTAGGTTATAACTCAACAAAAGGAAATAATTAAATGGGAAAGATAATAATTAGCGAAAGAACAGTTAAAGACCCAATTACTTTAATTGGTGAGATGGCAGGAGTTTGTTATGGAGCTCCTACAGATGATGCTCAAAAAAATTATAAACGTGGTATTCATAATTTGGAATCTGGTCATGGTAGAACATGGGAATTTCCAGATGTATATCTTACTCTTGATGGATATAGCGCCAGAGTAATGCGGGAATGGTATACTCATATTGGAGGAGCTCCAACTAGACTACAAGCATCTACAAGATATATTGATTATGCAAATGAAGGTTTTGAATATATTATTCCTCCTTCTATTGCTAAAAATCAAAAAACTAAAGACATATGGGATAGATTAATGGCAACTGTTAATGGAGTATTAAATGATTTGGAAGAAACATATAATATTCCACATGAGGATACAGCAAATGGACTTCCGCTTGGTATGACAACAACAGTAGTTTGTAAAATAAATCTTCGTACTTTAATAGATATGTCTCATCAAAGAATGTGTACTTGTGCATATTGGGAGTATAGAGAACTTTTTAATGATTTATGTAAAGCTTTATCAGATTACTCTGAAGAATGGGCAAAGCTAGTTAAAGAGCAGTTTAAACCTAAATGTGAATTTATGGGACATTGCAACGAAGGCAAAAGAAGTTGCGGAAAAAAACAAACTTTATAGTTTTACTAATTGATTTACTAATTAAAATATGTTATAATATAAATATAATGAAAAACATATTAAAGAAAGGTAATTAGTAATGACAAATAAAGAAAAATTTATTAATTTTATTCAGAAAGAAGTCTTCGACCATGAAGATATTTATATGGAAGGAGATGCTGAAACTTGGGAGGCTGTGAAACAATATTGGAATGATTTTTGTTCTGCTAAAACAGCTCCTAAACCAGAACTTACTGAAAATGGTAGTAAGATATTAAAATATATGCAAGAAACTTGTGACAAATTTAATAATATCTTTAAATCAAAAGAGATTGGAGAAGGTTTATTTATGCCATCTCGCTCGGTATCTGGCTCAATGAAAAAACTTATTACGGAAGGTTTTGTTGAGAAAATTGGTTCAGACCCAGTAGCATATGCTATTACAGAAAAAGGTAAAAATAAAGTAATCTAAGTAAAATTTGACACAATTAAAAATTTTTGATATAATATAAATATGAAATAAATTTGATTTTAAGAAAAATATAAGGAGATAAAATTAAATGAGAAAGAATATTAATACAGAACATATTGAAGGTAGAATTTATCAACACGATTTAGCAGTAAAAACAGTTCAGAATAATGCGTCTGCAAATTTTGGAAAAGAGTTTATTTCTGGTACTCTTGATATTGCAACAGATGAAGAAGGTTGTAATGTATTAACAGTACATTTTACTTATGTAACTGAAACAACTAAAAATGGTGGAAAAAATTCAACTTTTGTAGCTTTACAGAAAATTATTAATGAAGGAAAAGCATGGATTACTGATGGAAAAGATGCAGCTACAAAAGTAAAGGTTGATACTGCTTTAGCTTTAAATGATTTTTATGCTCAAGATGATTCTCTTGTATCTGTAAAAACCAATGAAGGTGGATTTGTAACATTAGTTAATGAGCTATGTGATGTTTCTGAAAGAAATACATTCCAGGCAGACATGGTAATTACAGCAGTTGTAAAAACAGAAGTTGATGAAGAGAAGAATATTAAAGAGCCTTTCGTAACTCTTAGAGGAGCAATTTTTAACTTTAGAAATGATTTACTTCCTATTGATTTTGTTGTAAGAAACGAAGCAGGTATGAAGTATTTTGAAAACTTAGAAGTTACTAATGCGTCTCCTGTATATACAAAAGTATGGGGTAAAATTACTTGTAATACTTCTACTATTGAAAGAACAGAAGAATCTGCTTTTGGTGAGGCGGCTGTTAAAACTTATGAAAGAAAAACTAAGGAATGGGTAGTTACTGGAACTGCAAAACTTCCTTATGAGTTTGGTGATGAACAAGTTTTAACTGTTGATGAATTAACAAAAGCATTACAAAATAGAGAAGTTTACTTAGCAGATAAAAAGAAAGCTAATGATGAATACAAAGCATCAAGAGCGTCTACAGCTCCTGCGGCAGCTTCTTCACCTGTTCCAACCGCAGCTAAAGGAACATTTAATTTTTAATATAAGGGATTAATATCCCTTATATTACTTTGATAATAGAAATAAGGAGAGAAAGATAGAAAATGATTGATTTATTAAATATCGTTCCTCACCAAGTAAGTCGCGATTTAAGAGGATATTCAGTATTCTTTTATGGTGAACCTAAATCTGGTAAAACAACTATTGCAACAAAATTTCCAAGACATATGCTTTTAGCTTTTGAAAAAGGTTATAATGCTATTCCTGGAGCAATGGCTCAACCAGTTAATTCTTGGGCGGAATTTAGAAAAGTATTAAAACAGTTAAAAGATGAAAAAGTAAAAGAAAAATTTGAAACTATTATCATTGATACTGTTGATATTGCATATGACCTTTGTGAAAAATATATCTGCGCTAACGCAAAACGTTCTGATGGCGGTTTTGGTGTAGATGCAATTGGAGACATTCCTTTTGGTAAAGGATATACTTTAGTAGCAAAAGAATTTGATGAATGTTTAAGAAGCATTGTTCAAATGGATTATGGTCTAGTTCTTATTAGTCATGCAGTAGATAAAACATTTAAAGATGAACAAGGTCAAGAATTTAATCAAATTGTTCCAACATTAGGTGCTAAACCTCGTAATATTGTATCTCGTATGTGTGATATTATTGGTTACTCAAGAGCAGTTCAAGATGATGCAGGTGTTACTTCTACAAAATTATTTATGCGTGGAACTCCAAGATACGTAGCTGGAAGTCGTTTTAAATATACTCCAGATTATATTGATTTTAATTATAACTCTTTAGTTAAAGCAATTGGAGATGCGATTGATAAACAGATGGAAGAAGATGGAACTGAATATTTTACAGATGAAAGAACTAATTTATATACTGCTGCTACTCAGGAGTTAGACTTCGATGAATTAGTTGAAACATTTAATTCTATCGTAAATAGTTTAATTGAAAGTGTAGAAGAAAATGAATTTAATTCTTATTGGCAGCCTAGAATTGTTCAAATTACTGATAAGTATTTAGGTAAAGGTCAAAAAGTAAATCAATGTTCAAGAGAACAAACTGAAGCATTAGATTTAATTGTTACTGATTTAAAAGAATTAGTAGCTGAAAATAAATAAATAACAATGAGGCGTGGTCTTAATTGACGCGCCTCATTTTGATTTTTCTCAAAAAATATGATATAATTATATTATAAAATATTAAAGTTAAGAGGTATGTAAATATGGCGCATATGGTAAAATGTAAAGTTTGCGGAAATCAATTTGATAGAGATAAAGTATCTTGTATTTTAGTTTCCGCTAGAAGATATGCTCATAAAGCTTGTGCCGAAAAAGCTGGTCTGACAGGAGAAAATATCGAACCTCCGCAAAAAGACCAAGATTTAATTGCTCTTGAAGATTATATAATGAAACTTTTTGGAGAAGAATATATTAATGTTCGTATAAGAAAACAAATTAAAGAATATAAAGAACAATATAACTATTCATATAGTGGAATGTTAAAAGCTTTAATTTATTTTTTTGAAATTAAAGGTAATTCTATTGAAAAAGCCAATGGTGGAATTGGTATTATTCCTTATATATATAAGGATGCTTATAATTATTATTATAGTTTATATTTAGCAAAATTAGCTAATGAAGAAAAAGATATAAACGATTATAAACCAAAAATAAAAACTATTGAAATATTTGCTCCGACTGTTCAAGCAAGAGCAATTAAATTATTTAATCTTGAAGATGAGGAGCAAGAAAATGAGTAAATATGTAGATATTCCAAGCGTTATTCAGGTAATCGGCGCAATATATAACAGTCCATCTTTATTAGATGAAGATGATAAATATTTTTTTAATGAAGAAGATTTTACTGAAGAATTTCATAAAATTCTTTTCGGGTCTATTTATAATCTTCATGCTCTTGGAGCAAAAGAAATTTCTTTAAATGCAATAGAAGATTATTTAGAGCAAAGACCAAAAAAATTAGCTATATATAAATCCAATAAAGGTCCAGAGTATATTCAAAAAATTAGTCAAACAACACAGCTTGCTGCTTTTGATTATTATTATGGAAGAATGAAAAAAATGACTTTAATGAGAATGTATCATGAAGTTGCAGGAATGGATTTATCTTGGCTATATGATATTGATAATATTTTAGATATAAAAAAGAAACAGGCACAAGAGGATTGGTTAGATAATACATCTATTGAAGAAATTGCTGATTTAATAGATAAAAAAATTACAGATGTAAGATTAACTTATGCAGATAATGCTCAAAGTACATTAACTAACGCGGGAGAGGGCGCTTTAGAGCTTTTAGAGAGGTTAAAAGAGACTCCTGAATTAGGTTATCCATTATTTGGTCCACTTATTAATACTGTATCAAGAGGAGCTAGATTAAAGAAATTTTATTTACGCTCTGCCGCTACTGGTGTAGGTAAAACTCGTAGTATGATTGCTGATGTTTGTTCTATTGCTTGCGATAAGATTTATGATAGTAAACAGAAGAAATGGATTGAAAATGGAACCAAAGAACCTGCAATGTTTATCACAACAGAGCAAGAATTAGATGAAATCCAGACTATGATGATAGCTTTTTTATCTGATGTAGATGAAGAACATATTATTAATGGAGAATACTTTGTAGGTGAATGGGATAGAGTTGTTTATGCAGCTAATCTTTTAAAGAAATGCCCTCTATATGTTGAACAGCTTCCAGACTTTTCTTTAAAAGATATAGAAAACACTATTAAACGCGGAATTCGTGACTATGGAACTAAATATATTTTCTTTGATTATATTCATTCAAGTATGAAAATATTAGGAGAAATTAGTTCTAAGGCTGGAGTAAAAGGACTTCGTGAAGATAATATTCTTTTTATGATTTCTATTCGTTTAAAAGATATTTGTAATCAATATGGTGTTTTTATTATGACTGCAACTCAATTAAATGCTGACTATAGAACCGCGGAACAATATGACCAAAATTTACTTCGTGGAGCTAAGTCTATTGCAGATAAAATCGATTTAGGTTTAATTATGCTCGAAGCTAGTCAAAATGATTTAACAGCTTTAGCAGAGGTTATTAAAGGTGGCGGTTTTCAAAATCCTCAAATTAAAATATCTGTTTATAAAAATCGTAGAGGTAGATATAAGGATATTTTATTATGGTGTAAAGCTAATAGAGGAACTTGTAAAATTGAGCCAATGTTTGCTACTAACTATCAATATGAATTAATTCCTATTGATGATTTAAAAATTACAATTAAACCAAAAATAGAAAGTAGTGCATTTTAAGGAGTTTAATATGAAATGTTATAGAGAAGGCGGATGCGGACCTTATGAAATGTATTCTTGTTCAGAATGTCCATGGAGTAAAAAAGAATATTATTTAAAACAAATTAAAAAAGAGATAAAAGAAGAATGTATAAATACAATAAAGATGAACTTAAAGAATCACTAACAATAGAACAAATATATGAATTAGTCGCAGAATTAGGCGGAGAGCCGCAAATGAAAGGCAATTATTTTATTTCTCGTACTATTTGTCATAATCCTGCAGGAGAAGGTTCATATAAATTATATTATTATGATAATACTAAACTTTTTAAATGCTATACTGATTGTGGAGAATATTTTGATATATATGAATTGGTAAGAAAACAGATGACTATTAAACATAATGTAGAATGGTTATTGCCAAAATCTATAGCATTTGTTGCTAATTATTTTGGATTTTCCAATCAGAACTTTGATTTTGGTGAAAGTCAAGACCAACTTCAAGATTGGAAAATTTTAAATAATTACGATAGAATTATGCAAGTTAAAGAAGAGCAAATTGTTCAACTGAAAACTTTTGATGATAAAATTTTAAAATATTTACCTCGTCCACGTATATTGCCATGGGAATCTGAAGGCATAACCGCGATAGTTATGAATCATAGAGGTATTTGCTATGACCCTAAGAACGAAGGAATTGTAATTCCTCATTATAATATTGATGGAGAATTAATAGGAATAAGAGAACGAACTTTAATTAAAGAAAATGAAAAATATGGAAAGTATATTCCAGCAAAATTAAATGGACAAATGTATAATCACCCTTTAAGTTTTAATCTTTATAATTTAAACAATAGTAAAGATAACATAAAAGCTTTAAAAAAAGTTATTATATTTGAAGGAGAAAAGAGTTCTTTATTATATGCAAGTTATTTTGGAGAAGAAAATGACATAAGCGTTGCGGTGTGCGGAAGTTCATTAATTACATATCAAGTTAAATTGCTTTTGTCTCTTGGGGTTGAAGAAATTATTATAGCTTTTGACAAACAGTTTCAAGAGATAGGTGATGATGAGTGGAAAAGATGGACTAAAAAACTTACAGATATTCATACTAAATATGGTGCATATGCTCAAATTTCTTATATGTTTGATAAAAATAATTTATTAGATTATAAAATGAGTCCGATAGATAAAGGTAAAGATATATTTTTAAAATTATTTAAAGAAAGGGTTTATATATAAAATGAAATATCAATTAATAAAACCTGTAAATTCAGACTATTCTGCTTTACAACAGGTACTTACAAATAGAGGTATTAATATTAATGATATAGAGCATTATATTAATACTACAGATGATGACATTTGTTCTCCTTTAGAACTAGGGGAACAAAACTTAAAAGCTGCGGCAACCGCCCTTATTCAAACTATTCAAAATGACTGGAAAGCTATTGTTATTATAGATAGTGATTGCGATGGTTTTACATCTTCCGCTCTTTTAATTAATTATTTATATGATTTATTTCCATCTTGGGTTGAAAATAAATTAACTTGGTTCATGCATGATGGTAAACAACATGGATTAAGTGATTTTACTCAGATGTGGGAAGATTTAGCTTTAATTATCATTCCCGATGCTGGTTCTAATGATTATGTTTATCATCAAGATATAGCAAAAGAAGGAGTTAATATTATAATTTTAGACCACCATGAGGCACCATATGAATCTGAAGATGCTATTGTTATTAATAATCAATTAAGTGATTATCCTAATAAACAATTATCTGGTGTAGGCGTTACTTGGCAATTTTGTAAATATTTAGATAGTTTATTAAATAATAATTATGCAGATGAATATTTAGATTTAGTTGCTCTTGGTAATACTGCTGATATGATGTCTCTTACTTCATTAGAAACTAAACATCTTATTAATAAAGGTTTTGAACCAAAAAATATTCATAATCCTTTTATTTATAATATGTGGCAAAAAAACCAATTTAAATTAGGTTCTCATATTACTTCATGGGGTGCTGCATTTTATATTGCTCCTTTTGTTAATGCAATGGTAAGAAGTGGAAGTCAAGAAGAAAAACAACTTTTATTTGAATCAATGCTTAAATTTAAAGCATTTGAAATGATACCTTCAAATAAAAGAGGGCATAAACTTGGAGAGCAAGAACAAAGAGTTGAACAAGCAATTAGAACTTGCACTAATGTAAAAAATAGACAAACTCGTGCTCAAGATGCAGGAATGGAATTTCTTGAAAATATGATAAAAGACCAAAATCTTTTAGAAAATAAAGTGCTTTTATTTTTACTTAATCCTGGTCAAATTGACCGAAATATCGCTGGATTAATAGCAAATAAATTTATGGCAAAATATCAAAGACCTTGCTGCATTCTTACAAAAGTGGAAACTATAGTAGAAGAGTCTGCGGATGACACAGATAGATTTACACCCCATGTAGAAATTTCTTATCAAGGTTCAGCCCGTGGTTGTGATAAAGTTGGAGTTACTGAATTTAAAGATATTTGCGATGAAACTCAGGTTGTTATGTTTACTGCAGGACATCAAGGTGCATTTGGTTTAGGTTTAAAAGAAGAAGATATTGAAATTTTTCTTGCTAAAACTAATGAAATACTAAAAGATATGAGTGAAGAACCTTTATATTATGTTGATTATATATATAAAGGAGATAAAGTTAATCCTCAAAATATTTTAGATATAGCTCAAATGGATAGTTATTGGGGTAAAGATATAGATGAATCTTTAATTGCTATTGAAGAATTAAAAGTAACTAAAGATATGGTAACTTTAATGAGTCCTGATAAGACTCCTACTTTAAAAATAGTTTTACCAAATAAAGTATCTTTAATTAAATTTGGTTCTAGTCAAGAAGAATATGAAAAGTTTTTATCTAATGGATATATAACTGTTAATATTGTTGGAAAATGTAATGTTAATGTTTGGAATGGGTGGACTAATGCTCAAATTATGATTGAGGATTATGAAATTACTGGACAGAATAAATATTTCTTTTAACGCTTGGGCAGAAATGGGTCGTGTCTGAAAATTAAAAATGCTTTTGGAATTTTTCAATTCGATTTTTATAATAAAATATGTTATAATAAAAATAAAGAGGTGAAAAATATGAAGGTATTTGTAATTGAAAGACTCGACCATTATTCTTGGTGTGAAAATTATAAAGCTGTAGTGGTAGAAAAAGATGCTTTATGTGCGGAAAGAAAAGCAAGATGTGAAATTAGTGGATTTGAAAAACCACGATTAAAAGTAACTGAAATCAACCTAGAAGAAGCATCTATTTTAAGTATAGAGAATACAGGAGCATAGATATGTTTAAAGGAAAAGAAAATGCAATTACTGCGGAGCATTTAAGACAAGGAGAAGAATGTATAGTTGTAGGTTTTGGTCAATCTATGACTCCGATATTAAAATCTGGTCAACCTGTTAAAGTTGCTCCAATTACAGAAAATACAATTTTACAGAAAAATGATATTGTATTTTGTAAAGTTGCAGGACATTTTTATTTACATAAAATATCTGCAATTAAAAATAATAATACTTATCAAATATCAAATAATCATGGACATATAAATGGATGGATTAGTAAAAATCAAATATATGGAAAGGTAATTGAAATATTATGATATTAACAAATAAACAAGAGGAAGGTCTAAAGATTATTTTAGATAGACATAAAAGAAATGAAAAATATACTGTTGTTGCGGGATACGCAGGGACTGGAAAATCTACTTTGGTTAAATTTGCAATAGAGGCTTTAAATGTGGAATCAAGTAAAGTTGCATATGCTACATATACGGGTAAAGCTGCAGAGGTACTACGTAAAAAAGGTAATCCTGGAGCTTGCACTTTGCATAAATTATTATATGACCACTTTCCAATGCCTGGCGGTGGATTTTATAGAAAACCAAAAACAGAATTAGATGTAACTATAGTTGTAGTAGATGAGGTCTCTATGGTACCTAAACCAATGGTAGATTTATTGCTTAAACATAAAATATATGTTATATTTTTAGGTGACCCATTTCAGCTACCTCAAATAGATAAAGATACGGAAAATCACTTACTTGATAAACCACATATCTTTTTAGATGAAATTATGCGGCAAGCGGCTGAATCTGAAATTATCCAGCTTACTATGAAAATTCGTAATGGAGAATCTTTAGATTTATTTAAAGGTAATGAGGTTCAAATTTTTAAAAAGAATGAATTTAATACAGGTATGATGACTTGGGCAGACCAAATTATTGTAGCCACAAATGCAACCCGCCAATCTATTAATCAACAAATGAGAAAGATATTGGGTTATAGTGGACTTCCGCAACATGGAGAAAGAATGATTTGCCTTAGAAATTATTGGGATGACTGTAATGATGCAGGGGATGCACTTGTGAATGGGACAACTGGTATTATAGAAAATCCTTTTGAATCTTTTAGACGTATTCCTTCATATATTAAAAATGATAGACGAGATTTACCTACTATTGTAGGAAATTTTATTCCAGATGGAGGAATAGAATTTCATTCTATTGAAATGGATAAAGAAATGATTATGACAGGAGAAAAATGTATAGATTGGAGAGTAGCTTATCAATTAGGTAAATTAAAACCAAAAATTGGAGATATTGTTCCTAAAGAATTTGCTTTTGCATATGCAATTACCTGTCATAAAGCTCAAGGCTCAGAATGGGAAAAAGTTTTAGTTGTAGAAGAAGGCTTTCCTTTTGCAAAAGAAGAGCACGCTCGATGGTTATATACAGCTTGCACTCGTGCATCTGAAAAATTAGTTTTATTGAGGTAAATATGAATTTGATTTTTATATAAAAATGTGATATAATATTTATATAATAAAGAAAAAAGAGGTTAAAATAGTGGATAGATTTGAAATTCATTCTCATACTCATTATTCTAATCTTCGTCTATTAGATTGTATTAATAGACCTAAAGATTTAATTAAAAGAGCTATTGAGTTAGGTTTATCTGGTATAAGTATTACTGACCATGAATGTTTATCTGGACATATGGAAATTAATACTTATGCTCAAGAATTACGAAAAGAAAATCCTAATTTTAAAGTTGCATTAGGAAATGAAATTTATTTATGTGGTACTCGAGAGAACGGACAAAAATATTATCACTTTATTGTAATTGCAAAAAATAAAGATGGACATCGAGCTTTAAGAGAACTTTCTTCAAGAGCGTGGATGAACTCTTATTATGATAGAGGTATGGAAAGAGTTGTTACTTTATATGATGATTTGGCGGAAATTATAAAAAAATATCCAAATTCATTAATTGGAACAACTGCATGTTTAGGTGGAGAACTTAGCACTCAAACTTTAAATTTAATTCATGCAGAAGCAATAGGAGATAAAGAAGCTCAATCTTTAGCTCATAATTCTATTGTTAATTTTATTTTATGGTGTAAAGAATTATTTGGAAACGATTTTTATATAGAGTGCGCACCAGGAATGTCAAAAGACCAAATTGCGGTAAATAAAAGATTATTTTCAATTTCAAAAGCATTTGGAGTAAAAATGGTAATTGGAACAGATGCCCATTACTTGAAGAAAGAAGATAGATTTGTTCATAAATCTTATCTAAATTCAAAAGGTGGAGAGCGTGAAGTAGATGACTTTTATGAATATTCTTATCTTCAATCTAATGATGAAATTCAAATTAATTTAAGCGTTTCTTTTGATAATTATATGGAATATTCAGAAGAATTGTTTAATAATAGTATGGAAATTTATGATAAAATAGAAAATTATTCTTTAAGTCATAATCAAACAATTCCTACTGTTACAGTTAAAAATTATCCAAAAGATAATTCTTTAAAAGAATATCCAGTTCTTCATAGTTTATTAGAAAGCGATGATATTCAAGATAGATATTGGGTAAATGAATGTTTACAATCAATGAAACAAAAAAATATCTTTAATGAAGAATATTTAACTAGATTAGAAGAAGAAGCAGACATAAAGAAAACTATTAGTGAAAAACTTGAAACTAATATGTTTAAATATCCTAATACTTTAAGTCATTATGTAAATATGTTTTGGGAGTGCGGAAGCATTGTTGGTGCGGGTCGTGGTTCTAGTTGTAGTGGTTTAAATCATTATTTATTAGGTATAACTCAACTTGACCCAATTCAATGGAACCTGCCTTTCTGGCGCTATCTTAACAAAGAGCGTGTTGAATTAGGTGATATTGACTTAGATTTATGTCCATCTAAAAGACCTTTAATTATTAAAAGAATTAAAGAAGAAAGAGGTCAAAATTTTAATTCAAATATAGATGAATTATCAAGAAAAAATCTTGGTTGTACTTTAATTGCTACATTTGGAACAGAAGGAACTCGTTCAACTATTTTAACGGCTTGCCGCGGATATAGAAGTGTAGATTTTCCAGATGGTATTGACGTAGATACAGCACAGTATATGTCATCTTTAATTCCAAGTGAACGTGGATTTTTATGGCCGCTTACTGATGTTATTAATGGAAATTCTGATAAAGATAGAAAACCTATCAAAGCATTTATAAATGAGGTAAATCAATATCCTGGTTTATTAGATATCATGGTCGCCATTGAAGGACTTATTAACAAAAGAAGTAGTCATGCGTCAGGCGTAATCTTATTTGACGAAGACCCATATGAATTTGGTTGTTTTATGAGAACTCCAAAAGGAGAAGTTATTACTCAATATGATTTACATATGTGTGAAGCCGCGGGTATGACTAAATATGATTTCTTAGTAACTGAAGTCCAAGATAAATTGGCAGAAACAATTAAACTTCTTCAAAAATATAATGAAATTGATAGTTCATTAACATTAAAAGAAGTTTATGATAAATATTTTCATCCTTCTATTCTTCCTATTGAAGATGAAAATATATGGAAGGTATTACAAGAAAATAGTGTATTAAATATATTCCAGTTTGACTCTGAAGTTGGCGGGCAGGCGGCTAAAAAGATTAAACCATCTAGCATATTAGAAATGGCAGATGCAAATGGCTTAATGAGACTTATGACTGCAGAAAAGGGTCAAGAATCTCCAATGGAAAAATATGTTCGTTTTAAGAATAATATTTCTCTTTGGTATAAGGAAATGGATAGAGCTGGATTGACAAAAGATGAGCAGGAAGTTTTAAAACCTTATTTTTTAAAATCTCATGGAGTTCCGCCAAGTCAAGAGCAATTAATGATGATGCTAATGGATAAAAACATTTGTAATTTTAATCTTGCAGAGGCGAATGCCGCACGTAAGATTGTAGGTAAAAAACAAATGTCTAAAATTCCAGAGTTGAAAGAAAAAGTTTTAACTCAAGCTAAATCTAATAATTTGGGTCAATATGTATGGGATTGCGGAATTGGTCCTCAGATGGGATATTCATTTTCTATTATTCATGCTCTTGCATATTCTTTCATTGGTTTTCAAACCATGTATATTGCAACACAGTGGAATCCTATTTATTGGAATACCGCGTGTTTAATTGTAAATAGTGGTTCATTAGAAGATGACACAGAATATGAGTTTGAAGAAGATGAAGATGGCGAAGCTGTGGTAAAAAAAGAAAAATCTACAGATTATGCAAAAATTGCAAAAGCTTTAGGAGATATTATTTCTAAAGGCATTAAAGTATCTCTCGTAGACATAAATAAATCAAATTTTAGTTTTGAACCTGATGTTGACAATAACCAAATTCTTTTTGGTATGAAAGCTTTAAATAATGTGGGAACTCCTATTATTGAACAAATTGTAAAAGGTAGACCATATGTAAGTTTCACAGATTTTTTAAATAGATGTCCATTAAATAAAACTGCAATGATTTCCTTAATTAAAGCAGGTAGTTTTGATAAACTTGAAGAGAATTGGGCTAAAGAATTAGGAGTTGAACCTAGAATTTTAATTATGGTATATTATTTATCAAAAGTATGTGAACCTAAAAAGAAATTAACCCTTCAAAATTTTAATGGTTTAATTCAAAAAGATTTAATACCTCAAGAATTAGATTTTCAAAAGAGAGTATTTAATTTTAATAAATATTTAAAAGCATATAAAAAAGTAGGTAAATATTATGTGTTTGATGATATTTGTGATAAATTTTATTCTGAACATTATGATATGGATAAATTAAGTATTATAAATGGTTTAACTTGTATACTGCAAACAGATTGGGATAAAATTTATAAAAAAGAAATGGATATAGCGAGAGATTGGTTAAAAGATAATCAAGAAGATACATTAAAAGAATTTAATCAATTATTATTCCAAGAGTATTGGAATAAATATGCTATAGGTTCTGTGTCAGCATGGGAAATGGAAAGTCTTTGTTTCTATTATCATAAGCATGAATTAGAGGATATTAATACTTATAAATATGGTATTGATGATTTCTTTAATATGCCAGAACAGCCTGAAGTAGATTATTTCTTTAAACGAAATGGTAAAGAAATTCCTATTTATAAAACATATAAAATTATTGGAACTGTTATTAGTAAAAATGATACTCGTTCTTCTGTTTCTATTTTAACCACTTCTGGGGTAGTGAATGTTAAATTTACTAAAGAATATTTTGCGATGTTTAATCGCCAAATTTCTGAACCACAGGATGATGGAACTAAAAAAGTAATGGAAAAAGGTTGGTTCACAAGAGGTACTAAGATTATGTGTACAGGTTTTAGAAGAGAAGATACTTTTGTAACTAAAGCCTACAAACACACTCCTACGCATCAACTTTATAAAATTACTAATATAGATGCAGAAGGTAATATGGAATTAATACATGATAGATATGGACAAGGAGAATAATATGGAAAATGTAGAACATCCTAAACATTATAATAGAGAAGGTGGAATGGAGTGTATTGATGAAATGGTGCTCCTTTTCGGACTTCAAAATACTGCAACATTTTGTAAATTAAATGCTTGGAAGTATAGATATAGAGCAGCAGATAAAAATGGTACTGAAGATTTAGCTAAAAGTGATTGGTATATTAATAAATATAAGGAACTGCAAGAACAAGCTGAACAAAAGAAACGAGAAGAAAGAGCTTCTTGGGAAAGAGAAAAATCTGTAGCATTTTAAATTATTTAAGCTAAAGTGATTAATTCGCTTTAGCTTAAAATCATATTTATTATAACCCTTAAAATAATTATATACTTAGGAGGATAATATGAAAATTAAAAAGAGAGATGGTCGTATAGTAGTTTTTGACCAAAATAAAGTTATTGATGCAGTACTTGCCGCTTTTAAAGAAGTAGATGGAGAATTAACTGACTATGCTTATATAAAAGCAGGAAATATTGCAGATTATATTAAAGAAATAGCAATAGAAAGAAAAGATAATTATTTATCTGTTGAAGAAATTCAAGATTTAGTTGAAAATGGATTAATGTCAACTAAAAGAAAAGACGTAGCAAGAGCATATATTACTTATAGAAATGCTCGTACTGCGGAACGCAGTAGAAAAAGTCAAATTATGAAAGCTATTTCTGAAAAACTTACTGCTTCAAATGTTCAAAATCAAAATGCAAATGTAGATGAACATTCATTCGGCGGACGTATGGGAGAAGCAAATGAAGCAATGACTAAACAATATGCTTTAGATTATTGTGTTTCTGAAAAAGCTAAAGAAAGACATCTTAATAATAAAATTTATATTCACGATTTAGGTGCATATGCAGTAGGAATGCATAATTGTTTATCTATCCCTTTTGATAAAATTTTAGCAGAAGGTTTTAATACTCGTCAAACAGATGTTAGACCTGCAAACTCTGTTAATACTGCATTTCAATTAGTTGCTGTTGTTTTTCAATTACAATCTTTACAGCAATTTGGCGGCGTTTCCGCAACTCATTTAGATTGGACAATGGTGCCATATGTTCGTAAATCATTTGCAAAACATTTCTTAGATGGAATAAAATGGATTTGTAATAATGGAATTGTGTATGATAAAGAAGAATTATATAAACTATCTATTGATTCTTCACTATATAAAGACCAACCAAAAGCATATGAATATGCTTTACAAAAAACAATAGATGAGACTAATCAAGCAGTAGAAGGTATGTATCATAATCTTAATACTTTGCAATCAAGAAGCGGAAATCAACTACCTTTTACCTCTATTAACTATGGCACTTGTACTTTGCCTGAAGGTAGATTAATTATTAAAGCTTTATTAGAAGGTTCTATTAAAGGTGTTGGTAAAATTCGTAAAACAAGTATTTTTCCTTGCGGAATATTCCAATATATGAAAGGTGTTAATGATAAACCTGGCACCCCTAACTATGATTTAAAAAGATTAGCTTTAAAATCAACAGCAAAAAGACTATATCCTAATTACGCAAATGTTGATTGGAGTGGAAATGCAGGTTATGACCGCAATGACCCTAGAACATATTTCTCTACAATGGGTTGCCGCACGGCAAATGGTTATGATATTAATGGTTTTGGACAATTAAAAGATGGTCGTGGAAATATTTGTCCTGTAACTATTATTATGCCTACATATGCTATGATAGCTGCTCATTATTATGATGATAAACCATGCGGAGGAGATGGAGTAGAAACAGAAAGTATTGAATTTTTCTTTCAATTATTAGATGAAGCTATTTGTGATGCTAAAGATATGTTAATTGAAAGATTTGAATGGATTTGCTCTCAATCTCCAGAATCAGCTAAATTTATGTATGAAAATGGAACTATGGAAGGATACGTTCCAGAGGAAGGAATTCGTTCTGCACTTAAGCATGGAACCTTAGCTCTTGGTCAATTAGGTCTTGCTGAAACATTGCAAATTCTTATTGGTTGTGACCATACAACAGAAAAAGGTATGAAGCTTGCAAAAAGAATTGAGCAATTATTTAAAGATAAATGTGCGGAATTTAAACAAGAGTATAAGTTAAATTTTGGCGTTTATTATACTCCAGCAGAAAATTTATGTTATACCGCGATGAAGAAATTTAAAGAAAAATATGGAATTATTCCAAATGTTTCTGATAAAGATTTCTTTACTAATTCAATTCATGTGCCTGTATGGACTGAAATGTCTCCTTTTGAAAAAATAGATATTGAAAGTCAATTAACAGGTTATAGTTCTGCGGGATGCATTACCTATGTAGAACTTGATGGCGGAATTGAAAAAAATATTGATGCACTTGAAACTATTGTAGATTATGCTATGGAACATGATATTCCTTATTTCGCAGTTAATGTTCCTAATGATACTTGCTTAGATTGTGGATTTACTGGAGAATTTAATGATGTATGTCCAATATGTGGAAGTCATAATATTCAAAGATTAAGACGCGTAACTGGATATTTAACAGGTAATTATACTACTGCATTTAATTTTGGCAAACAAAAAGAAGTTGAAATGAGAGTGAGACATAGATAATGAGAATAGCAAATATAGTGAAAAATGATGTTGTTAATGGTATTGGTGTGTGTGTATCCTTGTTTACTCAAGGATGCCCTCATCATTGCCCTGGATGTTTTAATTCAGAAACTTGGGATTTTAATGGTGGATATGAAAATCATAATTTAAAAGGTGATATAGTAAAAGCTATATCTGCAAATGGAATAATTAGAAATTTTTCTATTTTAGGTGGAGAGCCACTATGTGAAGAAAATAGAAAAATGGTTAAAGAAGTTATTACCGCGGTTAAAACTGCATATCCTGATATTAAAATTTTTGTATGGACTGGATATGAATTATCTGAATTACAAGCTGAAGATGATAGTGATTTAGATTTTATTTTAATGAATATAGATTATTTAATTGATGGAAAATTTATTCAAGAAGAAAAAGATTATTCTTTATGGCTTCGCGGAAGCCGCAATCAAAACGTCTATAAATTGACAGAGGAAAAAAACTATGTTAAAATAGATATAGAAGATTTAAAAGGAGAATAATTATGGGTGAAATTAGTTTAGGTAATTTATATGATATGAATAAAATAGCCATGAAAAATGAAAAAGCATTAAAGCCTTTTGAGATAAAAGATAAAATTAGAGAAATTGCTCAATATTTTGATAAATATAATTTTAAATATTATATGTTATTATGTAGAGAGCAATATGATTTTACCTTATTTAATGACACTATAAATAAAAATTGGTTAATTGATTCTACATTTAAACAAGATTTATATGAGTGTTTAACTAATAGAGGTGAAGTTTTATCTATTGACCCTACAGATAGTAATGCTTTTGAAATATGGCTAAGAATTTTAAATGGTGAAGATGATAATATTTTTGTATATTATCTTTTTCCATATGATAATGGAGTTATTGAAATAAAGGAGAAATAGTATGGCAAAAAAAATTGTTGGTGTCGTAAGACCTTTTGATAGAAAGCAAAATTTTTATGTCTATGAAGATGGAAATAAATTAGCTATTGCCACTCCTACAGTAGACGAAATTAATGATACTATTTTTTCATTTGTAGATACTTATGATGTTCACCAAGTAGATTTAGTTGGACCAAAACAGTATCTTAGAGGTTTAGGTAAAAAAATTAAAGAAGCAGAATTTACAAAATATAGTAAAAATGAATTAGAAATTAATATTATTTAAGGAGAGTTAAAATGAAATATTTAACAAAAGTAGTAGAAACATATAGACTAGCAAATGAAAAAGAAGTAGAAGATTTTTTACAAGAATTAAAAAATGATTCACGATTTACTGTTGCAAAATATAGCAGTACAAAAAAAGAAAAGAAACAAAAAGGCGAAGTTATTGATGAATGGATTCGCTTTGAAGTAACTAAGCTTTTTAATGATGAAGCGGAGCCTGATACTCCAATTAATATTGATTATAATAAGGAGAGTGCATTTTAATGAAAATTAAACTTTTAAATGATTTAGCTAAAATTCCTACAAGAGGTAGTGAGTACGCGGCGGGTTATGATTTATATGCCGCAACTTCTGATATAATTGATATTGCCCCTCATTCTACTGTAAAAATTGGAACAGGTATTGCTTGTGAATTGCCTGAGAACACATTTGGTGCTTTATTTGCTCGTAGCGGATTAGCTACTAAAAAAGGATTAAGACCTGCAAACTGTGTAGGAGTGTGTGATTATGATTATAGAGGAGAATATATTGTTCCATTACATAATGATACAGATGAAATGATGAGCATTGAACCTGGAGAAAGAATTGCTCAATTGGTAATATTACCTTTTATTCCAGTTGAATTTGAAGTGGTAGATGAATTAACAGATACAAAACGCGGAGATGGCGGTTTTGGTTCTACGGGTACAGTTTAATAATACTATAGAGATGCGATTTCCGCATCTCTATTTTTTTGTTCAAAAATTGACAAAACTAAATTTTTGTGGTATAATCTAGTTATAGATAAAGGAGGAATAAATATGAAAATATTATCACTTGATGCCTCTACTAAATCAACAGGTTTTGCTGTTTTTAATGAAACAAAATTAGAAACATATGGTTGTTTGACTGCATCATCAACAGATTTAGTGAAACGTATAAGTAAAATTATTACTGAACTAGAACAAGTATTATCTCAAAATATAATAGATAAGATTATTTTAGAAGAAGTTAGACCTGAGCAAGGACTGCAAAATTTAAAAACGCATAAAGCTTTAATGTACCTCCAAGCCGCAATTGTATTTTTAGTACATGAACGTTTTAATACAATAGAAATAGAATATGTTTATCCAAATGAATGGCGGAAAGCCTGTGGTATAAAAACTGGAAGCGGAGTCCGCCGTGAAACATTAAAGCCTAAAGATATTCAATTTGTTAAAGATAATTATAATATCACAGTTAATGATGATATAGCTGATGCTATTGGTATAGGTCATGCCTATGTTAATAAATTAGATAATGAAATTAATTGGGAATAAAAAAAAATGGAGAGATATTTTTATCTCTCCATTTTAATTTTTTCAAATAACATATTAGTTATTGAAACTATTTCTTCTCCATAGGTTGCAATAATATCTGCAACCACCTCTTCTTGTTCATAACTTAAAAATACTTCATAAGAAAACATTGCAGCATGAGTTAATTCGTGACTTAAAACTTTCTTTAATTTTTTTCCTTGTAGAGTCTCATTTATGTAAATTGTTCTAGTATCATTATCACACATTCCTATAGTTAAACTTCCATCATTTCTGTGTAAATAAGAACTATTAGGTCGAACAAATTTTACATACCATTTTACACCATTTATACTAAACATTATTTAATTTTAGTCACTAAAGTATTTAATCTTTGCTGTAATACTGATTTTTCTTCTGGAGTTGCATCCATAATCATTTCTGTAATATCAGAGCTTAATTCTTGCATATATTTTTCTAATTCTTGCATTTGAGTATTTTTATCTTTATGCATTTCTTTAGCTTCCATGTATCCACGACGACTTATAGGACTGCGACCTTCACGATAGTCTCTTATTTCCATAGGATATTTAGAATATTCATCATATCCATTTCTTCCGCCCATACCGTTAGAACTTCCGTTTCCTCTTGAAGAATTTCCATTAGAATTTCCGCCTCTTCCATCATAATACATTTTTCCTCTTTCCCAGTCCATATCTCTTCCTTCTAAATAAGGGTCAATATATCTGATATAAGGTGTATAATAATGTTGTTATGGCATTTTTTGATACATTTCTTTTTCTTTTTTACTATCTTCCATCGCTTCAACAACAGAACAATAATAAATAGCCTCTTCTAAATCTTTAATCATATCCACAGCTTCGCCTAATTCCTTAGTGTCCGCGGCAGCTGGATTTACTAATTGAGATTGAACAACATTCATTAAAGTTGCGGCGATGGCTGATTCATAGGCATATAATTCTGGGCCTGTGGAATGTACTGATTACTATTATTTCCATTATAAGGATAATTATTCATATAATAATTAGGATAATAATTCATATTTGCCTCCTTTTTGTGTTTTTCTTTGACAT